>Ga0187878_1000139_pt1 | contig 86685 bp, 78 predicted proteins | sample June2016WEW_17_1_FD_132979 | JGI IMG/M metagenome (GOLD analysis project Ga0187878, IMG submission 132979) | Peatland microbial communities from SPRUCE experiment site at the Marcell Experimental Forest, Minnesota, USA - June2016WEW_17_150 | ecosystem: Environmental > Terrestrial > Soil >... | reverse complement strand
CGCTACAGGCGCGGGCCTTCGAACTGCTCGGCGTGTAGCCAGAAACTGGAACCTGCCTCCAGGGCCATCACCCGCACCCTCAGTCAGATACTCGCCGCTGCGGGATGGAACTTCGGGCTAGACTATCCCTTGGATACTGCTATGCCAACCCTCTACGTCGAAAATGTTCCGGACGATCTCTACCAGGCTCTGCGCGAACGCGCCCGCGAGCACCGGAAATCGATTTCGGCCGAGGTCCTTGCCCTCCTGGAGGAGAACATTCCCACCTCCGCAGAACTGGCTCGCCGCAAGGAATTCCTTCAGCGCGCGCGACGGGTCCGCGTCAGGCCGTCGCCCGCGCCCGGTCCTTTTCCCAGTTCGGAAGAACTCCAGCGCGAGGACCGCCTCCGTTGACCGCCTGCGTGCTGGACGCCAGCGTCGCTGCCAAGTGGTTTCTGCCAGGTGCGGGTGAGACGCTGGCGGCCGAAGCGGCGCAGGTCCTCGAAGCTTACGCCGCCGGCCGGCTCCGCCTGCTGGTTCCGAACCTGTTCTGGCCGGAGATCGGCAACATTCTCTGGAAGGCAGTCCGCCAGGGACGCCTGTCGCGGGCATCGGCCGAGGAGGCCATCACCGCCTTGCAGGAGAGGAGATTCGCCACCGCGCCCACCGCCCCGCTGCTCGGAGACGCCTTCGCCATCGCTGCGGCGCATGAGCGAACCGTGTACGACTGCATCTACGTTGCCCTCGCCGTTCTTGCGAACATGCCCCTCGTGACGGCCGACGAAAGACTCGCCAACGCACTGGCCGCCCGGTTTCCCATTCGCTGGTTAGGCGCGCTGTAGCGGTCCGCCACGTCTCGGTGGTTGCTACGGCCGGTAGACGGTCAGATCCGTCGCTGCGAAGTCATTGCCCGCCGCCAGCACAGGCTCGCGGCGAGATTCCGCCAGCGCATACACCGCACAATCTCCGAAATTGAGCTGCGCCGGGTGCCCCATCCCTTTTCCGAAGCGCCCAAACGCCGTGATGGCCAGTCTCGCCTGGTTCTCGTCGAACGGGGCCACTTCGCTCACCAGTTCGTCCACCAGTTGGTACAACAACGTGAGCGCGGCCGCGCCCAGTCGGGCCCGAAGGACCATACCCGCTTCGAGGAGCGATATCGACGAGATGATTCGGTCGCCCGCCGCCTCCAGTGCGTCCAGCAGCCGCTGCCGGGATGGCTCCCCGAGGGCAATCGCGATGAGCGCCGACGTGTCGATTACCATCAGCGCGGAATCCCGAATGCGTCGTACCCAAGAATCTCTTCGGGGGTACGAGCGTCGACGACTGGAAGAGCGCCGAACCTGGCGCAGAGAGCATCCACTTTCGCGCGATTCAGGGGCCGTCCCGTCTTCTGGAGCTTCTCTTCCAGAGCGGAAATCACAGCGTCGCTGAGGGTCACGCCCATCCGTTTGCTGACCTGCTCAGCCAAACGATGCGCGGAGGGATTCTTGACATACAGCGTCCGCCGCTTCTTCCCCACTCCCTTTCGCGTCCCCATGATCTCCATTGTAAGGCAATCCCAAGGGATATACCAGGGTCTCCGGCCTGGTGACGAATGATCCGGTATTCGAGCGGGTGGGGGCTTTCGAGACGCTGGTCCTGAACCACCTGCTCTGACCTGCTACGCGGCTCGAAACAGCAGCAGATCCAGACTGAACGTCACTCGCATCGCTTGGGCCGGCTGCGATCGCATCGGCCGGTAGATCGAAAGCAAGACGTCGTGAACGGCGGCAGCATCGAGATCTGCCGCGGTGGTGACGCGGCGCCGATCGACTAGCGTGAAGTCGTGCGCGAATGTCTCGACGGTTCGGGCCACGCGATCGCGGCCCGCTCCGCGCAACTCGACGAGATCCTCGGGGGCGGGAAGGGCGACGAGGAGGCGTCCGTCCTCGCGCAGGACACGCCGGAATTCGCTCGCATTCATCCGTGCCGTGATTGACAGAACGATCGAGAACGAGCGGTCGGCGTACGGCACGAAGCGATCGGCGTTGGCCACGATCCACTCGCATCCGCAATAGCGCCGCGCCGCGGCATCAATGGCCGGAACCGAGATGTCGACTCCATGCGCGCTAAATCCGGTCTGGCGAGCGAGGGTGCCGAGGTAGAAACCGTCACCGCAGCCGGCATCGAGAACGATGTCGCTCGGCGATGCGGCCACGGTCTCTGCGATCGCTTGCGCCAGCATTCCGGTCATGCCGCGATCGTGCAATCGCCGCCGCCCCGCAACAGCGGCAGTCGCGTCGCCCGGCTGCTTGGATCGCCGATCCTGCGGCTGAAGCAGATTGATGTATCCGCTACGCGCGACGTCGAAGGAATGCCCGCGCGCACAGAGCAGTCGCCGCTCCTCCCGCACCAGCGCCACGCGGCAATTGCGGACGGGGCACAGGAGCATGCGTTGAGTGTAGCGGATGCTGGGAAACCGAGTCCTGTGCGCCCGGCCCCGTCATGGCGGCCGGAGCGCCAAAGTGAATCGTCTCCGAGTGGCTGGCACGCCAGAGGCACTCTGCGTGGACTCGGGCGTTTCAGGTATGTGGGTCTCAACGGCCACATCTTCGCATGGCTGGAACGCTCGGACCATCGAGCGGCAACCTCCACGATCACCATGACGGAATTGCTGGTTCAACCCTACCGGGGGTCCGGAGAGCAGCGGGTCGATGAGTTCTACGCGCTGCTTGCCACGTATTCCAATCTCGACTGGATCTCCCCGGACCTCGAGGTCGCGGATATCGCAGCCAGTATCCGCGCCGCACATCGTCTGCGGACCCCGGACGCGCTGCAAGCCGCGACCGCAATCCGTGCGCAGGCAACCGGTCTGGTGACGAATGATCCGGTATTCGAGCGGGTGGGCGGTTTCGAGACCCTGGTGCTGGACCACCTGCTCTGACCTGCCCCGCAGCCCCATCGCCTTCACCGTTCCTCGACCGGCGCTACTCTCCGGAATGCCGACTACGCAGCCAACTGGATTCTCACGCCGTTTCTTCATCTAGCATGGCGATAGCGATCACACTACTCGACGCCAAGCTCATCTCCCGCATCGATCTCAGCAGGTGCAAGCCAATCGCTATCAGGGCGACACACAAGACAAGCACTCTTGTATGCCCAATCAAGGGGCAGGATTGTGCTGCCTATGTAACCCGTTTCTGTGCGCTGAACCGCAAGGGCCACATCGACCGTTGAATCATCGAGGAGACACAACGGAAGAAGAAAGTCGAGTCGCTTTAGCGTCGGGAAGTAGTGCGGTATCGCGGTCTTGAAGTTCCAGCGGGTCCGTTTTCTCGCAAGGTCTATGGCGCGATCAATGTGCATTTTCAGGACATTCTCTGCCTTGACCGGCGGTAGATGTTCGACGAGTTGCACCAGATCGCGAGGTAGACGGTCCCGGTTCTCTGACAAGATATGTGTGTAGTCTGGATGCAGCGCTGCATCCGGGTCATAGAGCAATTCAGAAGCGTGTGAGAAGTAGCGGGCAGGGCCTGGAAGTGGGTTGAAGTACCGCGACAGAAGTTTGCCCGCATCCTCGCCGGCTGTGCAAAAGGCAAGGAACTTCCAATGCTGCTGTCTGCCGGATTCATTCCGGTCGAACAGAGCAAAGACAGATTCGTACCGCTTGTCAACGAGACCCGTGTTGAATGTGGCAAGAGATGCATGGTCCTTCAGGTCCGTATGGATTCTGATCTTGCGATCCTTCGCGGGGGCAGTGCGATCTTCATCGACGAGCTTGGCGAAAGTAAATTGCAGGTAGTTGTACAAGATCTCATGAGGCTTCTTGCTCTTGGAACTGCGGTAATCCCAGTCTTCATCGAGAGTGACAGCTTTTAACCGGCATACCACCTCCTCCTCGTCTCCTAAGTAAGCGAATCTTTGGAGCGGATATCGCCAGTCGATCTCAATATCCACGGCGCGAGCACTCCCCGCGATTCGGGGAACGAGGCGGTAACGAGCGGCATGCCAAGGCCTGGGATTGGTAGTTCGAGCTCCTACGCCACGAGGGCGCGCCAAATCCTGCCCCGAAAAGTGCAAGGGCTCGCCTTCGTCATGCGGAGCGATCAGGCCTTCTGCTCTCCGAGTGGCCGGATCGACATCCCATTGAAGAATGTCGCCCGTCAAATACTCGCCTTCGACTCGGCGCACGTTTCGCGCTTCCTCGCTGTCCCGGTTAGCCACGACATGAAAGGCAACGATCTCACCGTCATACAGCCTGGAGCACTCGCAGTTCTTTGATGAAAGAAGAGATCCGGTCCATCGTCCCTTGAGATGAAACCGAAACCTCTGTCTTCAATGTACCTTCGTACTGCGCCTCGCCGCTCCAGATCGACACCGGGGTTGCTCGGCACCGCTGGTCCTAGCGGCATCGTGTCGTCATTCATCGGCCATGTTTCCTCATTTGTGCATTACAGCACATCTCAGCCCCCGAAATATGGCGGCGGCCACGGCATCGGCCCAACTCAACGTCACCGGGAACTCAACCGGTTTCCGCAGAGGCAAGCTGCCGATTCCCGGATAACGGACCAAGTAGCCCCACATGGCCGAAAAACGCCCATCCTGTCTCCTTGACCTGTCCGCGGCTGGACGGCTGCCGGAGCGACGAACAGCCGGCACCGCGGGTTGCCGAATCGGGGGTGCCATCCCTGCGGGAGACTGTGGGTGACTCGCCTTCCCAGCGTGAACGAGGCGAAGGTTCCGGCAGGCCCCACCCGGAAAGGAGCCAGCCTTTGGCCTCCGGGATCGGGCGGCCAAGTTCCCGGGCCGTTTCCAGCCATTCAGCGATCACGGTCTCGACGTTGGCAAGAGCCTCCTGGCGCGTGGCGACATCGGCAGCGCAACCCGCCAGTTCCGGCACTTCGGCGATGAAAGCTCCGTCCTCGCCGCTCCAGTATGAGGATGATCTCGTACTTTGTCATTCGGCCCTCTCTGCCAGTCTCCCACCCACCCCGCCTCTTATCTCCCGCCCTCTCAATCATCCAGCCGGTTCTTCCCTCTTCCGGCCCCTCGCCCCGGCTTACAATCAGGGCGGCGCCCCGCTCCGGCCGCCCGGCAGCCGGAGGCCCCCGCCGCCAGAAAGTGAAATTGACGAAACAAACCCAAATCCCAACCCCCGGCCCGGTACCACGCCTCCGCTCGCTGCCCGCTGCCGGCCCCCACACAAATTTGACGAAACAAACCCAAATCCGGAAGCCCGCCCCGCCATCCGAGACGCCCGCAAAAGCCCTCGTGCTATATTGGGAATTCCCGCATGCAACTTGAGAAAGTCTATGAGCCCCAACGGTTTGAGCCGCATTGGGCGCAGTGGTGGATCGACTCGGGCGTCTTCCGCGCCTATGCCAAAGGCCCCGGCCGCCCCTTCTCGCTGGTAATCCCCCCGCCCAACGTCACCGGCTCGCTGCACATCGGGCACATGCTCGAGCACACCGAGATCGACGTCACCGTCCGCTGGCACCGCATGCGTGGCGACAACACTCTCTGGCTGCCCGGCACCGACCACGCCGGCATCGCCACCCAGATGCTGGTCGAGCGCCAGCTTGCCGCCGAGGGCCTCGACCGCCGCACGCTGGGCCGCCTCGAGTTCGAGCGCCGCGTCTGGACCTGGAAGGACCGCTACGGCGACACCATCAAGCGCCAGATGGTTCGCCTCGGCGCAAGCTGCGACTGGTCCCGCGAGCGTTTCACCCTGGACCCCGGCCTCTCCCGCGCCGTCCGCGAAATCTTCGTCCGCCTTTTCGAGAAGGGCCTCATTTACCGCGGCGAGTACATGGTCAACTGGTGCCCGCGCTGCCACACCGCGCTCTCGGACCTCGAAGTGCCCCACGACTCGGTGGCCGGCAACCTCTGGCACATCCGCTACCCGGTCGCCGGCTCCTCGCGCTACCTGGTGGTCGCCACCACCCGGCCCGAGACCATGCTCGGCGACACCGCCTGCGCCGTGAATCCCTCCGACGAGCGCTACCGCGATCTCCAGGGCCAGACCGTCCAATTGCCGCTCATGAACCGCGAGATCCCCATCATCCTCGACGAAGTGGCGGATCCGCAGTTTGGCACCGGCGTCGTCAAAGTCACTCCCGCCCACGACCTCAACGACTTCGAGGCCGGCCGCCGCCACAATCTGCCCAAGATCCAGGTCATCGACGACACCGCGCACATGACCGCCGCCGCCGGGCCCTACGCCGGCCTGGACCGCTTCGAGGCCCGCCAGCGCATCGTCGCCGACCTGGACGACCTCGGCCTCATCGAGAAGATCGAGCCTTACCAGGTGAGCCTGGGCAAGTGCCAGCGCTGCAAGACCCCCGTCGAGCCGCTCATCTCCACCCAGTGGTTCGTCAGGACCAAGCCGCTGGCCCAGCCGGCCATCCGCGCCGTCGCGGACGGCCGCATCCAGTTCACGCCCGACAACTCCACCAAGACCTTTTACGAGTGGATGTACAACATCCGCGACTGGTGCATCTCGCGCCAGCTCTGGTGGGGCCACCGCATTCCCGCCTGGCACTGCCAGGATTGCCGCCAGATCCTGGTGGCTCGCGAGGCGCCCGAAACCTGCCCCTGCGGCTCCACCCGTCTCGAGCAGGACCCCGACGTCCTCGACACCTGGTTCAGCTCCGGCCTCTGGCCCTTCTCCACCTTCGGCTGGCCCGACGAAACCGAAGACCTCCGCACCTACTACCCCACCTCCCTGATGATCACCGGGTTCGACATCCTGTTCTTCTGGGTCGCCCGCATGATCATGCTGGGCCTGGAAGCCACCGGCGACGTTCCCTTCCGCGAGGTCTACATCCACGCCCTGGTCCGCGACCCCGAGGGTCAGAAGATGTCCAAGACCCGCGGGAACGTCATCGATCCGCTGGAAGTCACCGAGAAGTACGGCACCGACGCCGTCCGCATGTCCATGCTGCTCGGCGCCGCTCCCGGCACCGACATCGTCCTCACCGAAGAGCGCATGTTGAGCGCCCGCGCCTTCGCCAACAAGATCTGGAACGCCGCCCGCCTCATCTTCCTCAACATGGAGCGCTCCGGCGTCCAGCCCTGGGTGCCGGAAGAGTCCGTCTCCTACCGCCCCGAGCCGGTCAGCTCCGGCATCGAGGGCATCCCGCTCGAAGACCGCTGGATCTTCAGCCGCCTGAACAGTTGCGCCGACCTGGTGAACCGCGCCATCGACCGCTACCGCTACCACGAAGCCGCCCAGTTGCTCTGGCAGTTCTTCTGGCACGAGTTCTGCGACTGGTACCTCGAGATCAAGAAGCTGCGCTTCCGCGAGAACTCCGGGCTGGACCCGCACTGGCGCAACCTCCTCACTGTCTTCGAAACCTCGCTGCGGCTGCTCCACCCGGTGATGCCGTTCCTCACCGAGGAGCTGTGGCAGCGGCTCGCCCAGGGCGCCGCCGCGCGGCCGGTCTCCATCGCGCTCAGCCAGTATCCGCAGTACGACATCCACGTCACCGATCACCCGGCCGAACGCCAGATGCAGCTCCTCCAGGAGATCGTCGCCTCGGCGCGCAACCTCCGCGCCGACATGGGCGTGAATCCCAGGGAGCAGCTCGAGGGCGTCCTGTACTCGCCGACCGCCGCCGCCGAGGTCGCCCGCAAGCAGCTCGACGCCATCCAGAAGCTGGCGAACCTGAAGCTCGAGGTCCGCGCGGAGCCGGCGCCCTCCGACGTCCAGGGCGTCAAGCGTTCCACCACCGAATTCGACCTGGTGCTCCGCATCCCGCTGGCCCAGGTCGAGGTGCAGCGGAAACGCCTCGAGAAGGAGATCGAGCGGCTCGACAAAGTCATCGCCAATTCCCAGCGCCAGCTCGCCGACCAGGAGTTTCTGGCGCGCGCGCCCGAGCACGTGGTCAATTCCATCCGCCAGAAGCTCGCCGAATACCAAGTCCAGCTCGAAAAGAGCCGCAGGGCTCTCGACGGACTGCAATGACCTTCGACGTCCACCACCCCGACATCCTCGACGCAGTGACGCGGGCGCTGGCCGAGGATATCGGAACCGGCGACATCACCTCCGAAGCTTGCGTCCCCGCTGAAATGCGTGCTGCCGGCCGCTTCTTCGCCCGGCAGCCGCTCATCGTCGCTGGCGTCGAACTGCTGCCGCTGATCTACGACGAGACCGATCTCTTGAAACGCAGCGGCGATGAGTGCCAGCCCGGCGAGCCGCTGGCTTCGGTCCGCGGCCCCGCCCGCAAGCTCCTCGAGTGCGAGCGCGTGGCTCTGAACTTCCTCCAGCAGCTCAGCGGAATCGCCACGCTGGCCCGCCGCTATGTCGATGCGGTGGCCGGCACCGGCTGCCGCATCCGCGACACCCGCAAAACCACGCCCGGACTCCGCCGCCTGGAAAAGATGGCCGCGGCAGCCGGAGGCGTCGTCAATCACCGCATGGGCCTCTACGACGCCATTCTCATCAAGAACAACCACATCGTGGCGGCGGGTGGCGTGAGGGCGGCCTTCGAGCGGGCGAAACAGAGAGGCGAGCCTCAGATCGAGGTCCGCACCCACGCCGAGCTCGAAGAGGCGCTGGCCTGCGGCGCCACGCACCTCCTGCTCGACAACCTGACCCCCGAGCAGGCCGCCTCCGAGATCCGCTCTATCGCCGGCCGCGCCACCGTCGAGCTTTCCGGCGGCATCACGCTCGAAAACGTGCGCGCCTACGCCGAAACCGGCGCCGATTTCGTCTCCTGCGGCGCCATCACCCACTCGGCCCCCGCCGTGGACCTCAATTTCCGGCTGGAACTATGATCCTCCGGCTCGACACCTGCGCCTCCACCATGGCTGAGGCGGCCAGACTCGCGCGCGAGGGTTGTCCATCCGGAACCGCGGTCGTCGCCGAGGAGCAGACCGGCGGTTACGGCCGCCACGGCCGCGCCTGGCATTCCGAGCGCGGCACCGGCCTCTACGTCTCCATCGTCCTCCGGCTCGCCCTTCCGGCGGAGAGCTCTCCTGTACTCTCGCTGGCGCTGGGCCTCGCCACGGCGGAAGCCATCGCCAGCTCGACCGGCCTGGCCTGCGACCTGCGCTGGCCCAACGACGTCCTCGTCGGCGAGAAGAAGTGCGCCGGCATCCTGGTTGAGACTGAAGGCCCCGCCTTCATCGCCGGCATCGGCATCAACGTCAACCAATCCACCTTTCCGGACGACATCGCCGCACTGGCGACTTCCCTGCGCCTGGCCTCCGGCCGCTCCCATTCCCGCGACCAACTCCTCGCCAACGTTCTCGAATCCGTCGGCCGCTTCACCGGAATCCTCGTCGAGCAAGGCCGCGACGCCATCCTGCGGACGTTCTCCCGCGCTTCCAGCTACGTGAACGGCAAGCGCGTCGTCGTAGACACAATGGAAGGAGTGACGGACGGCCTCGACCCTAGCGGCTTCCTCTACCTGCGCCGGCCCGACGGCGCGCGTACACTGATCTTAGCGGGAGGCCTCAGGCCGGCCCGCTAAGGAGCTTAGATGTTACTCGCACTCGACGTCGGCAACACCAACGTCACCATCGGGGTCTTTGAAGCCAGCCGGCTCATCGCCCACTGGCGCCTGCAAACGGTCCACGAGCAGACCGCCGACGAGTGGGGCATCCTGCTGCGCAATCTCTTTGCCTTCTCCTCGCTCGACCTGGTCCGGGTCGATGGCGTCATCATCGCCAGCGTCGTGCCGCCTTTGGACTCCTCGCTGGCCGCGATGGCCCTCCGCTACTTCCACATGGAAGCGCTGTTCGTGACGCCGGAGACCGATTCCGGACTGCGCATCTGTTGCGACAATCCGTGGGAGCTCGGCGCCGACCGCGTGGCCAACGGCGTGGCCGCGTTCCACAAGTACGGCGGTCCGTGCGTGGTGGTCGATCTCGGCACCGCCATCACCTTCGACGTCGTATCCGCGCGCGCCGAATACCTCGGCGGTCTCATCTGCCCGGGCATCGGCATCGCCGTCGAGGCCCTGTTCGCGAAGACCGCGCGGCTGCCCCTGATCGACATCCGGGAACCCGCGCGCCTGATCGGCACGAACACGGTCGGCAACATGCAGTCCGGCATCTACTACGGCACCATCGGCATGATCGACGGCATCCTGGAACGGCTCTTCGAAGCGCTGGGCCCGGATACTCGCGTGGTCGCAACCGGCGGCCAGGCCCACCTCATCGTGCGCGGCTCGCGCTTCCTGAAGCAGGTGGATGAAGACCTCACGCTCGAGGGCCTCGAGCTGATCTGGGAGCGGACCCGGCCGCGATGACCAGCGAACTCTGGCCCGGCAACTACTTCAACTACTTCACCGAGGTCGAGGAGCATTTTCAGAAGGCCCGCGGCACCGGCCTGTTTCTGCTCTCCCCGCTCGACTGGGCGCTCATCGAGTGCTGGAAGGAGGCGGGCCTCCCGTTGGAGGCGGTGTTGCGCGGCATCGACGAGGCCTTCGAGAAGTGGCGCGGCCGCAAGTCCAGGGTCCGCATGATCAACTCGCTGGCCTACTGCGCCCAGGCGGTGATCGAGCAGGCGCAGATCATGGCCGGCACCGCCCCGCCGGCCCAATCCCGCGCCGCCGCGCCGCCCTTCGCCCTCGACGAGCTGCGCTCCTACCTGGCGGCCAACGCCGATCGGCTAAGGAAGGCCTCCTTCGAGGAGATCGCCGCGGTGCTCGACCGGCTGGCCGCCGAGGCCGAAGCGCACTACGGCAATCTCGAGGACCTCGAACGCCGGCTCGCCGCGCTCGAGGACAAGATGATCGCCGCCGCCCGCACCCGCCAGACCGACGACGACCTGCTCGCCGCCCGCCGCGAATTCGACCTCCAGCTCCGCCCCTACCGCGCCAAGATGACCGCCGAGCAGATCGCCATGCTGGAGCGGCAGTTCCTGGACCGCCGCCTGCTCGAATCCGCCGGCCTCCCCCGCCTCAGCCTCTTCTACCTGCGCTGACTCCCCGAGGGGAAATATCCGGGGCAAAAAGCCGAATCTAAATGGATTATGGTCTTTATCTTCTAGAAACATGTTGACACCCGCGATTCGCGGCGATAGTATTGGGAGTGCATTCGTGCCGGAGAGTGGACCGAAATACGGGTGGATGTGAATCGGCACGGAGATAATTGAGGCCCTTCCCCGCTAATCAAGGGTCTGAGTAACGGGATTCCGGCCGCGGGCCGGAAATTCGCTGACAATTTGGAGAGACATGCCATGAGCGGAAGCGCCCAGAGCCGCTGGTGGGTCCGGATCCACGTGTCTTCGCTGGACGATATCCCATCCTTGCGGAAGGACTTTCAAGCTGAGATTCTGCGATCCTCGCTGCGCCGGATCGACGGCCGCAACCTCCTCATCGACGGAATCGTTCCCGACAGCACGCTGAAGCCGCTTCAGGCCGCGCGGCGGGTGCAGGTGCTGGGGGACCTGGAGCAGATGACCCGCGAGGCGGCCCGGCACGTCTCCCGGGTCAATCGGTATCGAAAGCCGTAGGACAGGAGGGCCGGCTATGCCTGTGGTTCCCTATCTGAACGTCGAGGAAATCGAGGCCGCGCTGGAGGCGGCCTCGGTGGCCCACCCTGCGCTGTGCCAGATCGTCACGCTGCCCCATGTGACCTTCGAGGGCCGCACCTCCCACGCGCTGCGCCTCGCCGGCGGCGGCATGACCAACCGGAAAGGCGTCCTGCTGCTGGGCGGCACGCACGCGCGCGAGTGGGGCAGCTCGGATATCCTGGTGGGTTTCCTGGAAAATCTCATCGCCGCCTACGAAAGCGCCGCGGGTTTGACGTTTCAGGGGAAATCCTACACCGCCGCGGAAATCAGCCGGATCGTCGAGACGCTGGAGCTGTTCTTTTTCCCGGACGTCAATCCCGACGGGAAAACCTACTCGCAGTCGGGCCACGACTGGCGCAAGAACCGCCGCCCGGTGCCCGGCGCCATCGGCGTGGATATCAACCGGAACTACGATTTCCTGTGGGACGCCAACTTGTACTTCAACCCGGCGCTGGATTTCAGCTATCTCTACACGTCCACCTCCGAGACCTATCACGGCACCGCGCCCTTTTCGGAAGCCGAATCACAGAACGTGCACTGGCTGCTGGACACCTATCCGCAGATCGCCTGCTTCGCTGACTTCCACTCCTACGGCCAGAAGATCATGTGGCTGTGGGGCGATGACCAGAACCAGGGTTCCGAGGCGGAGATGGCTTTCAACAACGCTGCCTACAACGGCCAGCGCGGCCTGGCCTCGGACGCCTACCGCGAGTTCATGTTCGTCGACGACGACTCCAAGCAGGTGCGCATCGCCCAGCGAATGCGCGACGCCGTCTTTGCCGTGCGGGGGAAGTCCTACAACGTGGGGCAGATCTTCGATCTGGTGGGCGTCTCGGCGGGCGATTCGGCGCCCTATGCCTTCAGCCGGCACGTCACCGACGGCTTGCGGCGCAAGGTGTTTTCCTACGGAGTGGAATGGGGACAGACCTTCCAGCCGGCGCCGGCGGAAATGCTCCACATCATGGACGACATCGGCGCGGCCATCGCCGAGTTGTGCCTGTGCGCGGCCGAGCCGGACCTTTACATCCGGGATTCGCTCTCGGACACCGGCCTGGAACCCTCTGCCGGCAGCCTCTCGACGAGCCCCGACATCATCGTGCGCAAGGATTCGGTGGCCGATCCCGCCACCGCCTTCGCTGATCCGGCCGTCGATCCCGGCTCCGATCCCGTGGAGATCGGCAACGACAACTACATCTACGTGCGGGTCCACAACCGGGGCGGCCAATCCGCCGAGGCCAACGTGCGCGTTTACTTCGCCCCCTTGACCACTTCATGCGCCCCGGCCGCCTGGACCTTCATCGACGAAGTCGTGCTGCCCGCGGTGCCCGCGGGCGGTCTGGCGGTAGCCGGTCCCATCGTCTGGCCCCACGTGCCCGATCCCGGGACCGCCGGCCACTTCTGCCTCATCGGGCTGTGCGGCAACACCCTGGATCCCTTCCCCGACCCCTCGCTGATCGACTCCGCCTCGGACTTCATCCGCTGGATGAGAAACGGGAACAACCAGGCCTACCGCAACCTCGCCTTCGAGGACACGCGGCCCGACGGCTGGGCGATGATTCCCTTCCTGGCCCACGAGTTCGGAGGAAAGGCGGATGTGTTCGAGTTCGAGTTTGACGCCCGGCGCCTGCCGCCGGAGAGCCGTGTCGAAATCCAGGCTTTCCCGGAGCTGATTCGCGCCGCGCGCACGGTCGAGGTGCGAGGCCTGGCCCGCTTGCAGTCCAACCCCCGCGGCACCCACTTTGTAGTCGAGGAGGGAAAGCCGGGGATTCTGGGCAACGTTCGCGTCCCACTGGGCCGCGCGCCCCGATTTGTGATTCATGTCCGGCTGCCTGAGCGGGCCGCGCCCGGCGTGCGCTATCCCCTGGCGGTGGTGCAGAGGGCCGGCGGCCAAAGCGTGGGCCGGATCGACATTCAGGTGAGGAGACCGAAGTGAAGTTCGGAAAGGAGAATGTTGCGATGACGACAAGGAACCCCCAGACGGTCCGGGCCGGGACGATGCTCCTGGTACTGGCCGCGTTGTTTCTGGGCTTGGCGGCCGCGCAGCCCGCCAAGGTGCTGAGCGAGGCCAAGGTTGCCGACTCCGTGCCGGCCCCGGCGGCGATCCAGGGGCTGAGCATGGCGGACGGCGTTCTGTGGAGCATTGATGCACAGAAAGGCGTGTTGACCCGGATCCGGGTCGCGGATAAGAAGGTCGTGGGAACCCTTGCCATCCGCGTGGCGAAACCCCGGGCGCTGGCTTGGGACGGCAAGACGCTGTGGTGCGCGGGTGACGACATCACCAAGGTGCAACAGGTGGATCCCGCCGAGGGCAAGGTGCTTCGCACCATCGAAGTTGCCAAGCCTCGCACCACCAGTCCGATTAGCGTGGAGGCCCTGGCCTGGGACGGGAAGTACTTGTGGGTGGCTTATGCGGCGGGCTGGTCCAGCCAGCTCGTGCGCGTGGATGTGGCCAGCGGCCGCATCGTGCAATCGATGTTCGCCGACGGCCTCCCCCGCGGTCTGGCCAGCGATGGGAAATCGCTGTGGATGGCGACCTACAACGGCGGCAAAGCGCCGTCCTTGCTGGCCCGCTGGACGATTCTTCCGGATGCCACCAAGATGAGCCTGACCCGCACCTTCGTGGCGCGCCTGCCGGGCAAGGACCCGGTGGGGCTGGCATGGGATAGCGGGGCATTCTGGTATGCCGACCGCGAGCTGAAAGTCATCCAGAAGGTCCAGCTCCCGGCGGAGCCGTAGCCGGGCGGATCTGGAACAGGGAGGATCATCATGAGAACGAAATCACTCTTCATCCCCATTTTGATGGTGGCGATCCTGGCAGCCTGCTTGGCGCCCCAGGCCGCGGCGCAGCAGAAGTACGCCGTGCTGATCAGCGCCGGGTGCACCACGGCTGACGACACCATGATTAACTCGGAGTATTGGTACGACTTGTTCTTCATGTACCGCATGCTGATCGACCGGGGCTTCACCCACAACCACATCTTCGTGCTGTACTGCAACGGCACCGACTTCGGTAGCGCCCACGCGAACTACCAGACCGGCACGGTCTTTCCGGGTTTGCCCCAGATCACCGATTTCGCCACGACAAAGGCCAATGTCACCAACATTTTCAACTGGCTGGCCACGGGCGATGCAGCGCACGGCGTGCCCCAGGTGCAGCCCGGGGACTTCCTCTTCTACTGGTGGATGGGTCATGGAAGCTGGGACGGCGACGACGTCTCGGGCAACCATCTCTATCATGCGAACATCTCCAACACCGGCGAGCAGGTGACGGATGCCGAATTCGCCAACCTGTTCAAGCTGCTTCCGGCCTGCGTCATCAAGACGGTCTTCGTGATGACCTGCCACAGCGGGGCGTTGCAGGACGACATCCAGGGCCTGCATATGATGGCCCATACCTCGAGCCGCTACGATCAGAGCTCGTTCTCTGACTTCTATGACGTGGTGCACGCGGACTTCAGCTACTTCATCACCTCCGCGCTGCGGCAACTGACGCCGACCGGCGCGGCGGTGGCTTCCGACGCCAACGGCGACGGCATTCTGACCGTGCAGGAGGCCAATACGTACGCCCACGCCCAAACCACGTCCAGCGAAACGGTGGTGGGCGACTATCGCGGCATCGCGCCCAAGATCGTGCTGGCCAATGCCCAGCCTGCCGACCCGATCCTCACAGAGTTCGTCTACAGCCGCGACTGCGCCGAGGACAACGGCGCCGTCCCGCCCATCTGCGTCTCCACCACTTGGTATGAGGGACCGGACCTGTGGGTGCGCTGGACCAATGACGGCCTCACCGAGCTCCAGAACCCCGAGTTCGGCCAGCCCAACTTCGTCTACGCCCGGGTGCACAACATCGGCTGTACCACGCTCGATGCGACCGCAGCCCTGTCGTGGTCGGAGCCGTCCGCCTGGATGACTCCGGCCGCCTGGCACCCAATCCCCCTCCCACCCCTTCCCCCCACGGTGGCGGTGAACAACCTGGTCCCGGGCGAGAGCCGCGTCATTTCGGCTGAGTGGGACGACGTGCCGCTGCCTGGCAAGTACTGCCTGCACGACACGTTGAACGCCCCGGGCGACCCCGCCAACGCGTCCGGCCAAGCCCGCATGGACAACAACAAAGTGCAGCTCAACGTGACCGTCGAGGACACGGTCTGGGGCTGGGTCAAGAAGTACTACTGGTGGCTGGAGAACGGGAGCAAGGAGAAGACACTCGTCGATCTGGTCGTCACCAAGCCGGTGTTTGCCGTGGCGGCGCAGGCGCCCAAGATCCAGCTCCAGTTGCCGGCGGGACTGACGTTCTCGCGCGTTACCGGCAGCGAGATCGTTCAGTCCAAGCTGGGCCGGTGTTGGAGATCCCCGCGCAAGCCCGCCGGGTAGTGGTGCAGGGGATTTCGCTCGGCCCGCTGGAGAAGCGCGAGGCCGTGCTTTCGGTGACCCTGCCTCAGACGCTGGGGCGCACCAACTCCGTGACCGTCCAGGTCGCCGAGCAGGTGAAAGGCCAGGAGATGGGCGGGATCGTCTTCCAAACCCGGGCGGCCCCCCAGGGCCAGGTCCTCGCGCACTCCATCCGGCAGTTGCAGAACTTCTCCCGCGTTCTGGGCGAGGCGGCCAAGTCCGAGTCGGCCAACAAGCTGGCCGCCCTGTGCCAGAAGACGCGCGGCACGGCACCCGAGAGCTCGAAGGCGTTCACCGCGTTCATGCAGGACATGGTGAAGCTGGAGCCGGGGCTGCGCGCCGATTTCGGGCGCCTGCTCGGCGCCCAGGACGCCGCCGTGATGAACGCCGCGCTGGATGAGCTGGCGGCGGCCGTCAAGACCGGCAATGTGGGCGGCTTCGTCACCGCTCAGGAAGCCATGTTCCACGCTTCCAAGCCGTTTTTCCGGAAACGGACGTTGAAGTAGACGCGGCTGCAATCTGGCTGCGATTCAGACAGTAGAATGAGCGGCCGGGCGGGCTGACGCCGCCGGCGACGCGGCCTGCCCCGCCTCAGCCTCTTCTACCTGCGCTGAGCGCCTCCGCCCGGTCGGACCACTCGCTGACGCTCGTGGTTCGGTGCTCCCACTCCACCCCCAGCACCGAGCCGCGAGTGTGAACGAGCGGTCCGCACCGCCGCACGGTCAGTGCCGGCCAGCGCCCGGTGCCCGCCCTTCCGGCGGAGCCGGAATGCCGCACGGTCGGTGCCGGCCAGCGCCCGGTGCCCGCCCTTCCGGCGGAGCCGGAATGCCGCACGGCCGGTGCCGGCCAGCGCCCGGTGCCCGCCCTTCCGGCGGAGCCGGAATGCCGCACGGCCAGTGCCGGCCAGCGCCCGGTGCCCGCCCTTCCGGCGGAGCCGGAATGCCGCACGGTCAGTGCCGGCCAGCGCCCGGTGCCCGCCCTTCCGGCGGAGCCGGAATGCCGCACGGTCAGTGCCGCTTGACAGGGCCGGGCGTTCGTGTCATCCTGTGTTTCCGTCGGAGGCGGGTCAGCGTCCGCCCGCACTCATCCCGCCGGCGAATTGACCGAATCGAGGAGGAAGAATCCCGTGGGCAAATCCGTTAAGGCCGTGCTCTCCGCCCTGTACTGGGCTGTGTTGTCGGCGCTCGGGCTGGTCCTGTTAGGCAGCTTCCAGGCGTCGGCTGGCGAGCCGGGCGTAGCAGCGCTGGATGGCATGTACGGCAGGCTGCCGCTCAGCTTCGAGGCCAATATGGGCCAGGCCGATCCATCGGCGGGGTTCGTGGCGCGCGGAAGGGGATACAACCTCCTGCTCACCCGCACCGAGGCTGTGATGATGCTTCAGCGTTCCGGGGCGACGAGGCCGCTCAGGGGGCGGAATCTCTCCCGGCGCACGCTGCGTGCGTTGGCTTCCGAGCGTGAGCAAACCAGCGTGAAGGTGCGGTTGGTGGGCTCCGATCCCGCCGCCCCGCTCAGCGGCGCGCAGTTGCTTCCCGGCAAGGCGAACTACCTTCTGGGCAAGGATCCGGCCAAGTGGCGGATCGGCATCCCTACCTATGCGCGAGTCGAACAGCCGGGGGTATACCCGGGAATCGACCTGGTGTACTACGGCAACCAGCGGGAACTGGAGTACGACTTCGTGGTCGCGCCTGGGGCGGACCCGAACCAGCTCCGGCTGGCCTATGACGGGGTCGAGGGGATGGAGTTGGAGGCCGGCGGCGACCTGGTGTTGCGGACCAAGCTGGGGGAGATCCGCCAGCACAGCCCGGTGGTGTACCAGGAGATCGACGGCTTCATCCGGAAACTGCCGGCGGCCCAGGTGATCACCGGCCACAACGAGGTCGGGTTTCGAGTGAAGGATTACGACCCCAGCCGGCCGCTGGTGATCGATCCCACGGTGACCTATGGGACGCTGCTGGGCGGCACTGGCGGGGAGTTGGGCCTTTCCATCGCCGTGGACTCCTCCGGCAACGCCTATGTGTGCGGCGGCACGGGTTCCTACTTTTCCTTTCCGGTCACTTCCGGTACGGTCCAAACGACCGTGGTGCCGTATTATGAGCACGCCTTCGTCACCAAGCTGAACCCGACCGGGACGGCTCTGGTGTACTCCACCTATCTGGGCGGCAGTGGCGATGACGAGGCGGAAGCCATTGCGGTGGACAGCGCGGGCAATGCCTACGTAGGCGGGATCACCTGGTCGACGGATTTCCCGACGACACCGGGCTCGTTCCAGTCCACGAGCGCGGACACCTGCTGCCAGGACAACTTCGTCACGAAGCTCAACCCTACCGGTTCCGCGTTGGTCTACTCCACCTTTTTGGCGGGGACCGACGATGAGGATCTCAACGGGCTGGCCATCGATTCCGCCGGCAACGCTTACGTGACCGGATTCACGTCATCGACCGATTTTCCCGTCACCACGGGCGCCTACCAAACCACCCTGAGCGGCACCAGCGACGCGTACGTGACCAAGCTGAACGCCTCCGGTTCCAGCGCGGTCTACTCGACGTTGCTGGGGGGAACCGGCGATGAGGAGGGCGTGCGGCTCACGGTGGACAGCTCCGGCTACCTTTACGTGACCGGAGTTACCACCTCAACCAGTTTCCCGACCACCACCGGAGCCTACCGCAGCTCCAGCACCGGAGGCGCGGACGCCTTCGTCGTCAAACTCAACCCGGCGGGTTCGGCGCCGAGTTACTCGGCTCTGCTGGCTGGCAACGACGACGAGGTCCCGTTCGGACTCGCAGTGGACGCGCAGGGCAGCGCGTACGTGGCCGGACTGACCTATTCGACCGACTACCCGGTGACGGGGGGCGTGTACCAGTCGGCAAACCGGGGCAATGGCGAGGTCTTCGTGAGCAAGCTCAATCCCGCCGGCTCCGCCCTGTCCTATTCCACGTTCATTGGAGGCACCAGCACGGACATCCCCTATGGCATGGCACTGGATTCCCGCGGCTATGTCTCTGTGACGGGGAACACCAGCTCGACGGACTTCCCCACGACTTCCGGCGCCTTGAGTACCTCTTTGTCGGGCACCAGCGACGGCTTCCTCTGCCAGTTGAACGACACGGGCTCGTCGCTCGCGTATTCGAGTTACCTGGGCGGCAGCGGTGACGACGAGGGCAACGCGGTGGTACTGGACACGAGCGGGAATGCGTACATCCTCGGCGACACCAGTTCGACTAACTTCCCATTCGTTTCGGGCGGCTATCAGAACGCGCTCCGAGGAGCCTCGGACGCCTTCATCCTGAAGATCGGCGGCCTCCTGCCCGCGGCTCGGACCATCACGATCGTTTCGGGCAACAACCAAACCGGCGCGGTGAATACGAACCTGGCGAGCGCGCTGGTGGTCGAGGTCGACGAAGGCAGCACCCCGGTGGCGGGCGTCACCGTGACCTTCTTCCCCACCAACGCGACGGTGACCTCGAGCAGCGTCCTGACCGATGCCGCGGGCCGCGCCCAGACGACGGTCACGTTGGGGAGTACGGTGGGGACGGCGACGGTCTCGGCCAGCGCCACGGGGGTTACCACTCCGGTGGTCTTCACCGCCTCCGTAACGGCCACCCCGTCTCCGGGTGGTTCCATCGTCGTGACCTCGGCAGCCAGCTACGCCGTCCCGCCGGTTGCGCCCGGGATGATCGCTGTCGTCTGGTGGAGCTCGGGCACCGACTTTACGACGGTTACGTTACACGCGCCCTCCCTGCCACTGCCTACCTCCATGGGAAACGTTTCGGTGAAGATCCAGGACAGCGGCGGCACCTCGCGGGACATGGGGCTGTTTGACGTGAGTCCGAGGCAACTCAACGTCCTGATTCCGGACGGGACCCAAGGCGGAAACGCGACCATTACCGTCACCGGATTCGACGGCGGGGTGCACACGGGCACGGTAGTGATCGAGAGTGTCGCTCCCGGGCTGTTCTCGGCCAATTCGCAGGGCACGGGACTCGCGGTCGGGCAGGCGAAAAGGTACAACGCGAGTGGGTCCGAGGTGAGCAGCGCCGACCTTTGCCGCTGGGACAGCACTCAGAACAAGTTCGTCAGTATACCCATCGACATGGGGGCGGCGACCGAAACGACTTTCCTGGTGGTGTACGGCACGGGCATTCGGGGGCGCACGAGCCTGGTGAACGTCAGCGCCCCGGTCGGCGGCCAGACCACCGTGGTGGCTTATGCGGGTGCGCAAGGATACTTTGTAGGTTTGGACCAGCTCAACATCCAGTTGCCGCGCAGCCTGCGGGGCCAGGGAGACGTCTCCATCGTGCTGACCGTGGACGGCAAGACCGCCAACGCGCTGACCGTTACCATGGCGGCCGTCACTCCGGTGCCGGCGATCACCTCGATCTCGCCCACCTCGGGCCAGGTGGGACAGACGATCAACAACTTCACCATTACCGGCACCAATCTGACCGGCGGGCAGGTGGCTTGGGATAACTCGACCGGCCTCACGCTGTCGAGTCTGAACGTTGGGGCGACATCGGTGACCGGCACGCTGGCCATCGCCTCCAATGCTACGCCGGGGTCCCGCTCGGTGTGGGTGGTCACTAGCGGCGGGGAATCGAATCACCTCTCTTTCAGCATTCAGACGCCCCCGACGCCCACGATCACTTCCATCAACCCGACCTCGGCGGACCCGGGGCAGACCATCGGCACCTTCACGGTGAATGGCTCGAACCTGAGCCGCGTGACGGCCATTGAGTTCGTTCCCGCCGACGGCATTACCGTGACCAACCTGAACGCCACCTCGACCACTGTGACGGCGCAGGTGGCCATCGCCAGCAACGCCGCGTCGGGGAGCCGGACGGTGGACGTGGTGTCTCCGGAGGGGAAGTCGGGCACGGTCACCTTCACCATCAACGCGGTGGTCGATCCCAGTTTTGTGATCTCGAACCTGAGAGCCGGTCCGGCCAGCCATGGGTCCTCGGCAGACACAATACCAGTCACGGTCGATTTCGTGGATCCTCAAGGCGCCGTAGCATCCGGGCAGACGGTGCGCCTCAATTTCAACATCGCCAACGGATCAATCACGGGTTGGACGCAGTCGACAGCGATCATCTCGACTCCGGGCACGCTCAGCATGACCATCTCCATTTACGGCATCCGTTTCAACAGTGGGATCGACGTGCCCATTACGGTCTCGCTGGAAGCGCCTGTGGGGGTACGGCGGAGCAATTCCCTGGCCGGGACGTTCCACTCCCCGTAACCAGCCTTCGGTGATAGTCGAGGGCAGGCCAAACGGCCTGCCCTTGTCCGCTTTTGCGCACCTCGGTCCCGGAACCGGACAGGCGGCGCGCGCAAGTCCCTGAGCCGCGCGGGCGGCAATTGGCATTCCGCGTGCTCCCCATTGTGGCCGTGGGAACCCTATTACAGGATGTCCGTTATGGGATCCGGGTGCTACGGAAAGGCCCGGGCTTTACGGCCGTGGCCGTGCTCACGCTGGGGCTCGGTATTGGGGCGGCGAGCGCGGTCTTCACTTGGATCGACGCGGTCCTGCTGCGTCCCTTTCCGGGGGCGGAACATGCCAATGAGCTGCTGGCCCTGGAGACGCTGGCGTCGAACGGGGAATTCCTTACCACTTCCTATGCGGACTACCGCGACTATCGGGACCAGGCCAAGCTGATCGCCGGGCTGGCGGCCGAGCAGCCTGGCCTGCTGAATCTGGGCGATGACCAGCGCGCGGAGCTGACCTGGGCGGAACTGGTCTCGGGGAACTACTTCGCGGTGATGGGAGTGAAGCCGGCGCTGGGGTGCGTCTTCGCTCCGGAAGAATACGGCGACACGCCGGGCGGCTACCCGGTGGCGGTGATCGGCCACGGATTGTGGAAACGGCGGTTCCATTCGGACCCGGCCGTGGTGGGCAGGACCATCCGGCTGAACCGGCGCGAGTTCACCATCGTGGGCGTTGCCGCCAGCGGGTTCCGAGGATCCCGGGCCATCCTGGCCACCGAGGTCTGGGTTCCGCTGGTGATGCAGAACCAGTTGACCGGCGCGGGCGACTGGCCGCTCCAGGACAGGAAAGTGCGCACGCTGCGGGTGATCGCGTGGCTGAAGCCTGGAGTGCGGATGGAGCAGGCCCGCGCGGAAGTGCAGGGGATCGCCCGGGGGCTGGCGCGGGCCTATCCGGGCTCGAACGAGGCGATCGGCGCCACCTTGCTGCCGATGCCCGAGTCGCATTTCGGCGCGCAGCACATCCTGGCCGCCCCGCTGCGGATTCTGATGGCGGTTTGCGGGGTGGTGCTGCTGATCGTGTGCTCGAATGTGGCCAACCTGCTGCTGGCGCGCGCCACCGCGCGGCAGAAGGAGTTCGGCATCCGGCTGGCGCTGGGCGCGGGCCGCCTGCGGCTGCTCCGGCAATTGCTCACCGAGAACGCGCTGGTGGCGGCGGGCGGGGCGGCGCTCGGCCTGGTGCTGGCTCAATGGATGAGCGGCGCGTTGAGGTTGCTGGCGCCGGCGAGCAATTACCCGTTGACGCTGGACATGCGCATGGACGGCTATGTGCTCGCGTTCACCGCGCTGCTGAGTCTCGCCACGGCGATGATCTTCGGCATGGCTCCGGCGCTTCAGTCGCTCCGGCCGAACCTGGATGCGACCCTCAAGGAAGGCGGGCGGGGCGGCGCCGCCGGAGCGAAGTCGCACCGTTTGCGGGGACTGCTGGTGGTTTCCCAGGTCGCGCTCGCCCTGGTCGCCCTGATCGGCGCCGGGTTGTTCGTCAAGAGCTTCCAGAGCGCCAGGAGGATCGACCCGGGCTTCGAGGTGGACCACGTGCTGCTGGCGGGATTCAAACTCGACACCAGCGGATACACGCGCGAGCAGGGCCGGATGTTCTACCGCCGCCTGCGCGAGCGCCTCGAAAGCGTGCCCGGCATCCAGGCGGTGGGATACTCCGACTATGTGCCGCTGGGCTTCGACGCCGGCTCCTGGGAAGACCTTCAAATCGAGGGCTACGTGCCGGGCCTGAGCGAGAACATGAAGATCTACCGCAACGTGGTGGCGCCGGGCTACTTCGACCTGATGAAGATCCCGCTGGTGGTGGGGCGCGACTTCGCCGAGCGGGACGACGAGAAATCGCTGCCCGTGACCATCGTGAGCCAGGCCTTCGCCAGGCGGTTTCTGCCCGGCCGGAACCCGATCGGGTATCGAGTGCGCGGCTGGGGGCGCTGGTTCACCATCGTCGGCGTGGCCAGGGACATCCGGTATCACGGCTTCGCCGAGGGGCCCATGCCCTTCTTCTATGTTCCGTTCCTCCAGATCTACCGGCCCGACGTGCCCATCACCGTGTACATCCGAACCGCGCGCGCTCCCGACAGCGTGCTCGGGATGCTGCGGCGCGAAGCGCGCGCCCTGGATGCGGGGATCGCCATCGCCGGGGTGATGCCGCTCACCGAGCACATCGGGCAATCGCTGTTCGCCCAGAAGATGGCCGCCAGCCTGCTCGGCGCGCTGGGGTCTCTGGCACTGCTGCTGGCAGCGGTGGGCCTCTACAGCCTGATGGCGTACTCGGTCTCCCAGCGGACGCAAGAGATCGGCATCCGCATGGCTTTGGGGGCGCGCCCGGCGGATGTGCGGCGGATGGTGGTGGGGCAGGGGATGGCCCTGACGCTGGCGGGCGTGGTGCTGGGCCTCGGGGCGGCGTTGGCGCTCACCCGCCTGATCGCGCCCATCTTGCTCACGGTAAGCCCCACCGACCCTGCGGTCTTCCTCGGCGCCGCGGCGTTTCTGGCCGCCATCGCGCTCGCCGCCAGCTACCTTCCCGCGCGTCGCGCGACAAAGGTCGATCCGATGATCGCCCTGCGCTGCCAGTGAGGTGAACATGGGGTGTTTGTGGAGCGACGTGCGGTATGGATTCCGGGTGCTGCGGAAGAGCCCGGGGTTCACGGCAGTGGCGATGCTCACGCTGGCCCTGGGCATCGGCGCCAATTCGACGGTGTTCAGTTGGATCGATACCGTGCTGCTGCGCCCCTTGCCCGGCGTTGAAGAACCCAGCCGGTTGGTGGCCCTCGAGACGCTTACCCCCAGCGGCGAGTACATTACCACTTCCTACCCGAATTACCGCGATCTTCGGGACCGGAACCGCCTGCTGGCGGGGCTTGCGGGGGCGCAACTGCGCTCGCTCAATCTCGGCGACGGCGAGCGGACGGAGCGGGTTTGGGCGGAAATGGTTACGGGCAACTACTTCGCCGTCCTGGGGGTGAAACCCGCGCTGGGCCGCGTCTTCGCGCCCGAGGAATACGGTGGCAAGATCGGCGGCTACCCCGTGGCGGTGATCGGCGACGGCTTGTGGAAGCGCAGCTTCCGCGCCGACCCCGGCATCGCCGGCAAGACCATTCGGCTGAGCGGCTGCGATTTCACGGTCATCGGCGTCACGCCGCCCGGATTCCATGGATCCATGGCCGGTCTGGCGTTCGACGTTTGGGTGCCCTTCGTGATGAAGGGCCGGTTGACCGGAGCGGACGACTCGGACTTCGAGCAGCGCAAAGCCCGGCCGCTGCGCGTCATCGCGCGGCTGAAGCCGGAAGCGACCATGCAGCAGGCGGGCGCGGAGATTCAAGCCATCGCCGCAGAACTGGCGCGGGCCTACCCCGCAACCAACCAGGGCGTCGGGGCGGTGCTGCTGCCGCTGTGGGAGGCGCACCTCGGCGCGCAGGCCATTCTCGCGGCGCCGCTCAAGATCCTGATGGCGATTTGCGGCGTAGTGCTGCTGATCGTCTGCTCGAACGTCGCCAATCTCCTGCTGGCGCGCTCGGCGGTGCGGCGGAAGGAGTTCAGCCTGCGGCTGGCGCTGGGGGCCGGCCGCGGGCGGCTGGTGCGGCAACTGCTCACCGAGAGCGCGCTGCTGGCGCTGGGGGGCGCGGCGCTGGGGCTCACCCTCAGCTACTGGATGAGCGATGCGCTGCGGCTTCTGCTGCCGGCCACCAGCCTCCCGGTGGTGCTGGACCTGCGGCTGGACCCGCGGATGCTTGGCTTCACCGCGCTGGTGGCGGGACTCACGGCCCTGGTCTTCGGGATGGCTCCCGCGCTCCAGTCGTTGAAGCCCGATTTGCAGGAAGCTCTCAAGGAAGGCGGGCGCAGCGCCACTGCGGGCGCCGGGTCGCTGCGCTTGCGCGGGCTGTTGGTGATCTCGGAGGTCGCCCTGGCGCTGGTGGCGCTGATCGGCACCGGCCTGTTCGTCAAGAGCTTCGAGCGCGCCCGCAACATCAACCCGGGATTCGATCCGCGCCACGTGATGCTGGCGGAACTCGAGCTTCCCCTCCGAGGGCCGACGCGCGCGCAAGGCCTCGAGTTCTTCCGCCGGCTGCGCGAGCGGCTCGAGGCCGCGCCCGGCATCCGGTCGATCGGCTATGCCGACTACGTTCCGCTGGGATTCGGTCCGGCCCCCTGGCGGGAGGTGCAGGTCGAGGGCTACGTGCCGCGCGCCGGCGAGAGCATGAGGGTCAATCGCAACGTGGTGTCGCCGGGCTACTTCGGCCTGATGAGAATTCCCCTGGTCGAGGGCCGCGACTTCAGCGAGCACGACAACGCGGAGTCGCCGCGGGTGACGATCGTCAATCAGACGTTCGTCAGGCGGTTCCTGCCCCACCGGAATCCGATCGGCCGGAAGGTCCTGGCCGGGGACACCTGGTCCACGATCATAGGGGTGGCGAAGGGCGGCAAGTACATCAGCGTGACGGAGGCCCCGCTGCCGTACATGTACCTGGCGTTCCTCCAACGCTACGATCCCGGCGACGAGGTTACGGCTCACATCCGCACCGTGGGCGCCCCGGGGAACGCGCTCGCCACGCTGCGGCGCGAGGCGCAGTCGCTGGACCCGCGGGTGGCCATCTTCAACGCGATCCCGCTGGCCGATCATATCGAAGGCTCGCTCTACGGCCAGAAAGTGGCGGCGAGCCTGCTAAGCGCGCTGGGGTCGTTGGCGCTGCTGCTGGCGGCGGTGGGCCTTTACAGCCTGATGGCCTACTCCATCGCTCAGCGGACGCATGAGATCGGCATCCGCATGGCGCTGGGGGCGCGCCCGGAGGACGTCCTGCGCATGGTGGTGCGGCAGGGAATGATTCTGACGCTGGCGGGCGTGGTGTTGGGACTCGGGGCGGCGTTGGCGCTCACCCGGCTGATCGCGCCCACCCTGCTCACGGTAAGCCCCACCGACCCGGCGGTCTTCCTCGGCGTCGCGGCGTTTCTGGCCGCCATCGCGCTGGCCGCCAGTTACCTTCCCGCGCGTCGCGCGACGAAGGTGGACCCGATGATTGCCCTGCGGTGCCAGTAAGCCGGCAGCCGCAGCTCGGCTACGATGTCCCGTACTTACGGGCGCTTACCGAGCCGCGCGCGCAAGCAGGCGGTCGGCAGTTACGCGGGCTATGGACCCGGGTCACGGCGCAGCAGATAGTAACCTTTCTCCAGGGCTGCCACAGCCGAATCCGCTCCCTTCCAGACGAGAACATCGCCGAGGGTCACAGTCTCCCCCTGCACATTGAACCTTGGTGCCGGCAGAAGGGCGCCGTCGGCGGAGGCTTTCGGGACGAAGAAGCGGCGGTTGCGGTCGTTCAGCTTCGGCAGTTCCACCAGCACGCCTTCGACGGGCCGTTCGACCCGCCGCAGGGCGATGTGCGCGACCGGTATGTCCTCGTGGGTCCACGGCGTTTCCAGCACACCAAACAGGTATCGACCGCCCCCGGCCAGGGCCTCCGCCCACCGGATGCGCGGCAGCGCGTCCCGCATCGATCCGACCGCCCGCGCCTTCTCCCCGAGCATGGCCTCCTCCCACCCAACGCGCGTCAGATCCTTGCCGTCGAAGAAGTAGAGGCCGGGAAACGACCGGAACCGGGAGGAATAATCGCCCCTTGTCAATGTCTGGTGCGCCCTCACCGAGATCAGTGCGCGTGGCGATCCCGGTTCCAGCAGAACCGCGCTGTCGTAGAACAACTCCGCCACGCCGTCAAAGGCGCCCAGCTCCACGCCAGCCGCCCCGAAAGCGAGCCCGTATGTACCGCCGTGATGGAACAGCACCAGGGGCAGTTCGCCGGTCTTGACCGTCTTTCTGACATCCATCAGCAGGAACCCCGGCTCCGCAAGGATGAGCGGGCCGATTCCCCGGGCGCCCTGGCCGACCAGGGTGCGCACCAGCTCCTCGTAGAATATGCCTTCGGACTTGTCCGGCCACACCCGCCACAGGCCCTTCCTGCTCGGGGTGCCCGAGATCTGTATGACCGCGATCACCGATTCGTCGGGAAGCAGCCGGGCCGGCGGTACACAGGTGAACAAGCAGAACGGGCCCGAGGAGAGGTTCCGGATGCGCAGCCCGCTTCCACCCGGCAGCGCATCGCCTTCTTTCCGTAGCGGCGTGAAGCGCTCTCCGTCGTGAATCACCCAGCCTTCGGCCTCCGGCTTGTTGGCGTCGAAATAGAGCAGCGCATGGCCCGAAGCATTCACGTCCAGCACCGCGGCCTTCTTGATCCGGTACTCGATCCCACCCATCGGCAGGGTGTCTCCCGAGCAGAGCACGCACACAACCCGCTCGCCGTCCCAACCGTACACGTGATCGGGCTCCTGCGACGAAAAGTACAGCATGCGCCTGCCGGCATGAACGCGTGTGCCGAGGTGCGATGGACCCACCGCAACCGCCCGCTGGTCCGGAGTCTTCAATACGCCGGAAGACCCAACGATCTGGGAGACCTTGGTCTCCCGGAGCGAGAACAGTCGCCAGTCGAGTTTCTTGGTGCCGGTGTGGCAGCGCGCCCAGAAGGCCACAAAGCCTTCCGTGACGTAGCTCTCGCCGAACTCCTCGAACTGGCAGCCCCCGCCTGGCGCCTCCGCGCCCCTGACCACCAACGGCTCGAGATGCCAGGTGCCTTCGAGGAGCTCGATTGCGCCCGTGCTGGCGGGCCAAAGGAGGAGGACCGCGAGGACCGCGGCCCGCAGGATACCCATCACGACCTCCCGATCTCTCCCGGATCCCCTATGACCAAACGCATTTCGCGAAGAACCGGAGTCGATCCGACCAGAGGCGATTCTATCACCCCGGAGACGCCGGCATCAGGCCTCCTTAGTGAGTTGTTCCAATCCCCCGGGTGGAGCCAGTTCTCAGGCGTGGCCTTTTTCGCTCCATTCTTTCGCTGAAGCGCCTCGGCTTCCTGGCGTGCAACGGCCAATACGTCAAACGGCTTGGCGGCGTGTGATGCCATCCATCGGTTCGACAGCGAACCAAGGCCGCCATCGACTACGAAATCGCAACCGCGGACTTGGCTGCGCCGATCTGACAGGCGATTTCAGAAATGGCAAGCTGGCTCGCATTGAGGTTCTCCCTGGCAAGATCGACCAAATGCTCGTGATGGGTGAACAACAGCACCTGGGTGTGCCTCGCCAATTCGGCCAGGGCGCGAATGGCCGCTATCGCTCGGGCGTTATCGAATTTGACGAGAATGTCGTCAAGGATGAAGGGAATCGGCTCGTGATCCCTTGCGTAGAGTTCCATGCTGGCGAGGCGCAGGGCGAGGTACAGTTGGTCCCGCGTCCCGTCGCTCATGCCGTCCAGCGCGACGTTTTCGCTCGTGTGGGCGCGGACTCCGACCAGCACGACGTTACCTGCATCACCCCAGTCGAGTTTCAGGCCGGAGAAGGACGCACCGGTCAGGAGAGAGAAGAGTTCGCTCGAGCGTTTGAGCATGTCGCCCTGGGTCTTTTCGCGATACTGGTCCACTGCGCCCTGCAACACGATGCGCGCCAGTTGCAGACGGATGTACTGTTCCACCGCTTCGAGCGCCTCGGCCTTATGGGCTTCGATGTCCGCCGATGCGGAACAGGAGTCTGAGTTGTCCTCCATCCTTTTCAGTTCGTTCTCCAGGGTGATACGCTTTTCTTCGGCCGACTTGAGCCGCGCTTTTGAGTCTTCCATCTGACGGTCGAGCAACTCGAGTTGTCCGGGAATCTGGTCGGGTTCGACTCCGTGCGCCTCCTCCTCCAGTTCCGCGATGGATCGGCCGGCGGCGATGGCGGCGAGTTGCTGCTCCGCCTCCTGGAGCCTCTTCTCCAGGTCTTTTCGACAGGCGGATTCCTCGATCAGCGCGGGCAGGCGCTCGGCATTCTCGCATTTCGCTTCCGCCGCCAGCGCCGCGAGGAGACTCTCTGCCTGCTTCCGGCCCCGTTCGGCCTCATCGAGTGTCTTCCTCTCCCGTTCGAGATCTCGGTTCTTCGTCTCGCGGAGATCCCGCTGCTGCTTTGCCCGGTTCAACCGTTGATGCAGTTCGGCGACTGCATCCAACTCCGGCATCGAGAGAAGCTCCGATGCCACGGATTCAAGCAGGCGGTGCAGTTGCTCTTGAAACCTCCTGGCGTCGCGGTCGATGCCCGCGATCCTGGTCCTGCGGTCGGCCGCAGTCCGGAGATGCGTCTGCAATTCTTCTCTGACCCGGATTGTTTCCTGTGCCGCCGAGGGTTCCATGCCGGCAGGGAGACCCAGGCGGGTCATGACCGCGGCCCACTTTTGCGTCCAGTCGTCCAGACCGGTGTTGGCCTTGCTGACGCGGGCCTCCGCGGTCGCAAGGGCGCTCTCGCTTGCCTCGATTCGATTCCTAAGCTTCTCGCGCTGTTTGGCCAGATCTTCCTGGCTCTGCACGGCTTGCTCGGCGAGGGAGCGCCAGCCCGCCAGGGAGTCTGAAGAAGGCGCTCCGGTCTCCCCCATTTCGGAGAGGCACTGTCGAAGCTGCCGCTTCGCTGTCTCGGCTTCGGCCAGCAGGTCGCTGGCCTGCGTCTCTTTCTCCGCGATAGCGCGGAAACGCGCAAGAATGGATGCTCTCCGCTGGAGCCAAGCCGCCATCTGTCGTGGCGCGCCGGCACTCACCTGGAACGGCGCCCAAAGCTCTTCCCACTCGGCCTGGAATCGCCCGCGTCTTGTTTGTGCCTCCTTCAGCTCGGCTTGACGAGCCCCCGCGTCCTTGCGGGCTCCATCGATAGCAGCCCGCGCCTGCTCCAGCTTGGCGACTTGGTCCGCTTCCGCGCGCAGTCTGTCGGCGGTGTCATCCGTTTTGCCGACGCTGTCTTCGTAAGCCCTGGCCAGCGAAGGGCCGTCCCCTTGCTGTTGCAGGAACTCCCGGGCCTCCGGGCTATCGATGTCGCCTTCGAGCCAGGCGCCGCGCACCGCCTTCCAGCCGAGGTCGCGGCGCTGTCGATCCTGAGCAAGCTGCGACAGGGTCGGCACGGAACGGCCGGCCAGCAGTGCCGCGAGGCGATTCTCCAGTGTTGACACCTCGGTTTGAGCGGTCCGAAGCCGTTCCTCGGCCTGCTCAACATCTCGTTCCACTTTGTCGAGCCGGCCGGTCCACTCGGCCACCAGCAGGTCAGCGGGCAGGGCGCTGTTCTCGAGGGTTTCCACACCGGAGGGCCAAGGCAGCGCCTTCACGTCTTCGCCCATCTTCCGGCTCTCGCCGGCCGCGGCCTTCAGGAGACTGTGGGCCTTCACTTCCGAAGCCTCCGCCAGCACGGCATTCCGAACGGCAGTGCGCAGTGAGGCGACGGATCTCGTCGCAGGGAGTCCATCCAGTTGCTGGCGCGCCGAGTCCTGTTTTCGCTTTTCGTCGGCGAGCGACTCCTGACCGTTTCGAAGTTCGGTATCCAGACTTGCACAGGTGGCAGATAGATCCTGCACCGATCGCTTGTCCGCGGCGCGCACTACGAGGTCCGGAACCCGGTCCAGATCGGACGGTTCGCCCAGGCTGCGCAGGATGTGGGTCATTTCGGACTCGGCTTGACGGAGTTCCGTCTGAAGACGAAGGCGGTCGCTGGCGTCCTTCCTCTGCCTGCCGGTCTCCTGATGAAAACCGAGGATTTCCTGTTCCCGTGCGAGGAGATCGTCGGGCAGCACGATCGCATCGACCTCCTTCCGGAGGTCGTCCACCCGCCGCGTGGCGTCCCGGACCTCGCTGGTCTTGACGATGAGGTCGGAAGCGGCTTTCCGATGATCGGCCGCGAAACCGTCGCGGAGAATCCGGGCGTTTTCAACGCCGCGGAGTTGTTCACGCAAGCCGGTGCGTTTCCGCAGCCAGCCCAGCGACATCTGCATTCGCTTGAACCGTTCCGTTTCGCTTTGCTTGCGGAGAATCTCCGACTCGAGCCTGGAGCTTTCCGCACTGGCGTTCTCGTGCTGTTCCTGGAGCTTGTTCCAGTCGGTGAGTGAGACCTGTGCTTCGCGCAGCCGGTCCTTGCTCTCCTTCAGGCGGTCCAGGATCTTCGCGACTGTCGCGGTACTGGCCCTGGGCTTGAAGAGCTTCTCCGCCTCATCGTTCAGTTTCTCCAGAATGCCGTGAAGGCCTTCGATGCCCGCCGCCGCCGAAAAGAGGAGTTGCCCGAACTGGCTCTGGCCCTTTAGCAACTCCTCGCCGCCTTGCTGAAGCCGCTCGGCGTCGAGTCCGAACATCGTCTGAAAGACGTCGCGGCTCTCGATAGGAACGAACCAGCCCAGGAGTTCTTCGGGAACGACTTCCTCATCGTCGGCGGCCCGCAGCGATTTCGTGTTTGCCTTTCGCCGCACACACTCCAGGCGCCTTCCGTCGCGCTCCACCGAAGCCCGGATCCGCAGACTGCCGTAGGCGTGCACGAAGTTATCGCGCGTCTGTGGGTGGATACCGAACAGGAAATCGCAGATCGCGCGCAGGAGCGAACTCTTGCCGGCTTCATTCGGCCCGTAGACAACTTCCAGCCTATCCATGCCTTCTCTCAGATCGAGGGAGGCGTCCGTGAACGGGCCGTAGGCGGGAAGATGAATGCCTTCGAACCTCATTGGGCGCCTCCCTGGCCGCGGAGGCGCTCCATCAGGAGAGACTCGGCGTCCGCCATCAACCGGAGAAAACGTTCCCCGCCCGGCTCGAGCCAGGCGCTTGCTTCCTGCTTCAGGTCCTCGGGAAGTCTGGCCAGTAGCGGCGCGACCGAATCCGTGACGGAGGCAAGCTCGCTGGGGCGGGCCGCGAGAGACTGCACATATTGGTGCACTTCGTCGAGCGGCCCGGAAAGGGTTGTGGACCGTGCGGGAGGGCAGGTGCGAAGAGCGATCTTCTCGACCCAGACCGACCCTGAACCGACGTCGGCAGCGAGCGCACGCAGATCGTCGCGCCACTGGTTCTCCGCGACGAGACGGTCGTGCAACGGAGTCGCGCCCTCGAGTTCAACGCGCAGCACGAGCGGGCGGTCACCCGCGTCACCCATTAAGGCCTGGATAGCTTCCGAAGCCTGCTCGTGGAGTTCGTCGATGGTAGCCGCACCGGCAAGGTCGACGCTCGCCCGTCCCCAACGGATGATGTCCAGCGCGACATGGTCGCATTCCAGAATCTCGTGCCCGTCGCCCACGGTGACAAGCACGCAGCCTTTCGGTCCGGCCTCGCGGATGTTGCGCCCCTGAATGTTTCCGGAAAACACGACGCGCGGGTGGCGGCAGAGTTCCTGCCATATGTGCACGTGCCCCAGAGCCCAATAGTCGTAGTCCTTGAGACGTAGATCGTCCAGCGTGCAGGGCGCGTAAGGTTCGTGGCCTTCGTAGCCGGAAACCGATGTGTGGAGCAGGCCGATGTTGAAACACCCTGGCCGCTTGGCGGGGTAGTTCGCTGCCAGGTTGTCGGAGACGGATTGGCTCGAAAAACTCTGGCCATGGATTGCCACATCGCCTTCCGGCAGCAGCTTGGTCTCCGGCTGTCTCGCCGAGAAAACGCTCACATTCCGCGGTAGTCGCAAGGATTTCGTCATTCGATTTGCCGCATCGTGGTTGCCGGCGACCAGGAAGACCGGAATGCCTGCTTCCCTGAGCTTCGTCATTCTCGAGGCGAAGAACATTCCGGTGCTTGTATCCTTCCAGTCCCCGTCGTACAGATCTCCGGCAAGCAGTACAAAGCGAACTCTCTCGTCGATGGCGAGCCGCACGAGATCGTCGAAGGCGCGGCGGGTTGCAAGACGGAGGTCGTCGACCGGCATCCCTTCATAACGAGCAATGCCTCGCAGCGGGCTATCAAGGTGTATGTCGGAAGCGTGCAGGAACTTGAACATGAAACTCCTTTTGGCGCAAAAACGGCCAGATTCCTCTCAGAATATTACCTCTGACGGCTCTGCGCAGGAATCTCGAGAAGTGCCTACTGGGCGCGGGTTTGGGCCTTTGGAATTCCCGGGCGTTGCGGAGCCCGCGTCCCGGTCTCGGCCGGGCGGATGATTCGGATTCGACCTCGTGACTGGTTGCGGGCTTGACCGCTACATTCCACGCACGGCATAATATGAACTGGATGGCATGTCTACTGTTCTGGCGTCGAGACGTCGAAACACGGCCACATGCGGGAGTTGCGAGTCCAGCATGGCGGCCGGCCGTATCGTGTCCTGTGCGCATTCGATCCCCGGCGAACCGCGATCCTCCCGATCGGGGGCGACAAGACGGGGGATGACCGATGCAAGGAGAGGCTTAATGGCGCGCAAGTTTAGGGAACTGGAAGCAAGAATGCCGCCCGAGGCAACGAGGGCCGGCGACGCAACGTATCGCCGTCTCAAAGAAGCCATGGCGCTTGAAGAATTACGCGGCGCGTTGCGTATGACACAGCAGGAACTCGCGACGGCTCTCAACGTGGACCAATCCGCCATCTCCAAGCTGGAACACCGGACCGACATGTACGTCAGCACGCTGCAACGATGCATCGCCGCCATGGGAGGACAACTGGAAATCCGCGCGGTCTTTCCCGAGGGAACGGTGTGCATCAGCCAGTTCGAAAGCCTCGCCGCCGACGAATGAGGCCGGGGCCGCGTGTGTTGCAGCCCGCCGTAACATATGGGAATGGAGCTGGAGTACCGCGAGTAGCTGCCGGATCCCAGCGAGTACTTCGCGCTGTTTGAATCCACAGGGTGGAGGCGCCGCCTGGAGCGCCACGCATCTCAAACCCGTCGCCGGCACTTGTTTCCAACTTGGCCTCCGACAGACTATCATGGAACCGAATGGGCGTCGATGAGACTTTGCTGAACGAGGTTGTTCGACGCGTCCTCACTGTGGCGCGTCCGGACAGGATCATTCTGTTTGGATCGGCCGCTGCGGGCCAGATGACCCGAGACAGCGACATCGACCTCCTGGTAGTGGAACCGGAGCCGGCCAATACCCGCGATCGAAGTGTCAAGATCCGGCGGGCGCTGGGCGACGTGCAGTATCCGGTCGACATAATCGTGATGTCCCGCGAGCGCTTCGAAGAGACGAAGAATATCATCGGAGGCATCGCTTACCCGGCCAACAAGTACGGACGCGTGCTCTATGAAGCCGCCTGAGGCCGCGCTCCGCGAGTTGGTCCTGCAATGGCTCGACAAAGCGGCTGCGGACTTCGAGGTAGCGGAGCAGCTTTGTGCCCAAGGCGGCCGCTTTCGGGAAATCATCGCTTTCCATTGCCAGCAGGCCGCGGAGAAGTACGTGAAGGCTCTCCTAGTTCGACACCAGATCGAATTCCCGAAGACTCACGACCTCGCGAAGTTGCTGGACCGGTTGGCTACGGCGAACGCGAGTATAGCCGAGTCGCTGCGGAATGCGGACGTGCTCACGCCGTTCGGCGTGGAAGTCCGGTACCCGAGCGACGCGCCGGAAGTTCTTGCGGGCGGTGAGACCGAGGCAATCGATCTCGCCCGCCAGGTGAAAGACGCGGTCATGATCTCGCTCCGACCGTACCTCGACGGAGGATAGACGTGCTTCAGCAAGGCGGTGACGCGCCACGCGAGGGCCGATTCGCCAGCGTCAGCCGCTCCGAAGTTGGCCGAAAGGGTCCGAGGGGTTCGCCGGAAGCGACCTACACTCGCGCGGATTTCCTCTGGCCCGCGTATCCCTCTCACGGCAAAACCCTCGGCTTCGGGCTCGCTGCTCAGGTTGGAGCGCCAGAGTGCCAAAGTCGGTCACGACGGGGAACCAGGAGTACGGCCTGGCGCCCGAGGATCTGCACGCGGCATCGGGATCTCGATCAGCCCGGGGCAAAGCCTCGTTCTATCGCCGCCTGGGATTCGTCGACCGGCCCGCAGACGCGCCGGGCATGGATTTCAAGGGTTCGCCCGCACAAACCGGCGCCGCGGCATAATTAAGCCATGGGCATGCGCCTGAGGACGGCACAAGGCAAGCTGAAGGTCGAGCACAGCATCATCGATGGGCTGCGCGAAGTGCTGGAACGGCTGCTGGCGCAGAACTCCGGGATACGATCGGTGATCCCGGGGGTCATCCGGCGGGTGCGCGACGCCCGCGGGAAGGTTCGGGTGCACGTTACCGTTCCCACGGCCAACGGTTGGAAAGCGATCGCCTTGAGCGCGGGGGCGCGGCAGGAGTTATTCGTCAGCACCGCGCTGGATCGCGGGCAATTGGAGCGGGCGATCGAGCGCGCGCTGGCGGCGGATTGAGAACCGCCTGGACCGCCGGATGCTGACGGTCACAGAGGGGTTTCCGAGACCGGAGACGATTACGCGATAGCGTGGGCCGTCCAGGCCGAGTCCGGCCACCCTGGCCAGGCCCCTGTCAACGGCCACGGACGGCGGCGACGGCGAGAACACCTCGAGCGCGACGGTTGGCTCGCCCTCCCCGAACTCGACGGTTGCGGTGAGCGTGCCGTCGTCCTCCAGGAGCGAGAGGCGCTTCTTGCCCAGGGAGACGAACTCCGCGGTGTCGCCGAGCAACGCGATACCCGACGGTCCGACGGGCACGACGATGAAGTAGGAGCCGTCCGAGTCCACGGTGCGGCGGATGTCCGCGGCTGAGGGGACGATCTCGGCGGTTTGCGCGAAGAAGTCGTAGACCAGCGACTGGGGGAAGAGGTGGGCGGGAATGCCCAGCGATTCGGGGGAAAACACCGCTTCGGCAGGATCCATCCGCGCGTAGGCGAACACGTACGAGGCCTTGAGTAAGCCGAAGTCGCTGGAGGTCGCGGCAACCATCGGGGCGGCGGGGTTCTCGGCGATGGCCAGGTAGCTGGCATCGGTGGGGACCAGAGGGGAGTCGGGTCTGACGATGGCGCCATCGGCGCGCAGCGCCCGCCCCAGGTTGGCCGCGTCCGCCTGGCCGATGGCGTCCGCGGGGCCGAGCGGACCGGCCGAGAGCGTCGCCAGCAGCACATTGCGCACGTTGTTGCTACAGAAATTGTCGGTGAACGGCCAGATGCCCACGGCGGAGGCCAGGCGCGAGTCGAACAGCATGCTGTCCCAGCGGTCGCGAGCCAGGCCGTCGGCGCTGGCGCGGATCGAGGTCAGGTTCGAGTACTTCGCGCCCTGGAGGAAATGGTGGGGCCGGGGCATCGAATACTGCATGTGGATGCCGCGCTCGGCCATGGCCTGCGCCATGTTGTCGAAGAAGGCCTCCGGGTCCCGGAAATTCCGGTCGGTCACGGCGGGGCCGGACAGCCAGTCCTGTTCAAAGACCGCCACGCCGCTGGAGGAGAGATAAGCGGCCAGGTCTCTCCAGTAGCGGGGGTCGATCGGAACGTTGCCCGAGAAAGCGTACTCGGTGCGGTCCGGGCTCAACTCGTGCCAGTAGCGCGCATGGACGACCAGCGGAGCGCCGAGGCGATGCTGGAAACCGGCCAGGTCGTCGGGGAACAATGCCAGGTCGGCGCGCAGGCGGTAGAGGCCCGTACCATTGTTCTGCCAGGACGGTGGCACGCCTTTGGGATACCACCAACTGTCGGCCTGGAGATAGCCCAGTTTGATTCCGCTGGACTGGTAGTAGCTCAGGGCGTCGATCAGGGCCTGGCCCGCCTCGCCGGGGTTGTAGTAATACGGCGAACGGTTGTCGGTCCAGAGACCCGCGCGCGCCAGGCTCACGTCGGCGTCGGCGGCGGGCCGCACTTTTCCGTAGAGGTCGGTGAGCGCCCGTCCCCAGGTGTCGAACACGGCGTTGATGCCCCGGCCCAGGACCAGCATGGTCCGGTGCTCGAAGCCGGCATCCAGCGTAGCGATGGCGGGATCGATTCCGCTCTCGATGACGCCGCCGCTGTTGTCGATTTGCGAAACGATGAAATCCGACGCGGGCGACAGCAGGAAGGCGTTCAAGCCAGAATCGAAGAAGAGCCAGGGGCTGCCCGCCTCGATGCACTCGAGCGCGAAGGTGTAGTTCCAGGATTGGAAGCCGAACGGGTGCAGGCCGCCCGGCCACCGGTTGAAGCTTGGGAAAGGCTCGATATTCGCGGTCTGACCGAGGTACTTCACCAGGAACAACACCACGGGCTTGCCCGAGTATGTGCGAATCTTAACCTGGCGCGGGACGCCGGCCACCGAGTAAGTGAAGATTACTTCTTTGTAATTCCCAATGGAGTCCGACCCAGCGGAGGCAGCGAGGTCGCTGAGCGGCCTGCCGGTGTCCCCGGCGAAGGCCCATCCGAGCGCGGCGGATTCGATGGCGAAGTGGCCGGCGGGCTCGACCGTCACGGTCAGGGAGGTCGAGTCCTGAGAGATCGTCACGGCGCCCGCAGAGGCGCCTGGCGACAGCGCGGCGGCCAGAAGAACTCCGGAAACTGCTCGACACAACATAACAGAGGGTCTATTGCTATTAACTATCCTCAGGCCCGGTTGTCAAGTAAACCGCGCTCCCTGGCCCAAGAGTTTACAACTGGCAGCCTACGTGCAGCGCCACAATTCCGCCGGTCATCGGCTCGTATTCGACGCGGGCGAAACCGGCGGCGCGCATGGCTGCGGCAAGCTGCTCGGGCGGCGGAAACCTGCGAACGGATTCCGGCAGGTAGCGGTAGGCGCTTCGGTCCCCCGAGACCAGGCCGCCGATGGCGGGAAGCACCTTGTTCGAGTAGAAGCTGTAAAGCGCGGCCAGGAAAGGGCTGGTCGGCTGGGAGAACTCCAGGATGGCAGCGGCGCCTCCGGGCTTGAGGACGCGCCGCATTTCCTGGAGCCCCTGCTCGTAGTTGGCGAGGTTGCGAAAACCGAATGCGGCCGTGACGAGATCGAGCGAGCCGTCGCGGAGGGGCAGCGAGAGGGCGTCCGCCTCGACCAGTGCCGACCGGGAACGCCCCCGCGCGATCTTGCGCTGGGCCTCCAGCAGCATGGCGTGGCAGAAGTCGCTGCCCAGGACAGCCCCGTGGGACCTAGCCTCCAGCGCCAGCAGCAGGTCGCCGGTGCCGCAGCAGACGTCCAGAACCAGGGCGCCGGGCCGGTCCAGGATGGGGCGGAGGCGGCGCACGGCGCGGGCGCGCCAGTGGCGGTCGATGTTGAGCGAGAGGAGGTGGTTGAGAAGATCGTAGCGGCCGGCGACGCGAGCGAACATCCCGCGCACCCACTGTGCGGCCTCCTGTTCGCCCGCGGCGCCCGGAGCCTTGGCGCCCTGGGCGCGCGAGCCGTTCATCCGAGAGCTTCCTCGATGGCCCAGCGCACCACCACGTCATCGATTCCAGGAACAACCCCGACTTCGCCGATGCGCTCGGGCAAGACCCAGCGTACCTGGCCCCTGAGGGTCTTCTTGTCCATCACGGCGCGGGCCACCAGCGCGCCGGCGGATACCCCGGTGAGCGGGGGGATGGGGCCGTAGAGGTCGAGCAGGTGGAGGATCTCGAGGGCGTCCTCAGCGGAAAGGCGGCCGGTCCGCTCGGCCAGGTAGGTGGCCGCGCGCATGCCGAAAGAAATCGCTTCGCCGTGCAGGAAGCGCGAATAACCGGTTTCGGCCTCCAGCGCGTGGCCGGCCGTGTGGCCGAGGTTGAGAATCACGCGAATGTTGCTCTCGCGCTCGTCGGCGGAAACCACCTCGGCTTTAATACCGACGCATTCGGAGATCATCCGCTCGACCACCTCGGGCTGGCGGGCCAGCACCTCGGCGCGCCTTTCCTCTAGCATCGAGAACAGCGACGGGCTGCGAATGATGCCGCACTTGATAACTTCGAACAGGCCCGCGCGGTATTCGCGCTCGGGCAGCGTCGCCAGCACCTCGGGATCGATCAGCACGGCGATAGGCTGGTGAAAAGCGCCCACCAGGTTCTTGCCGCAGACCAGGTCCACGCCGGTCTTGCCGCCGATGGCGGCGTCCACCTGCGCCAGCAGCGTGGTGGGGATCTGGAGCACCGGGACGCCGCGCATGAAGATGGCGGCCAGGAAGCCCGCGACGTCGTTGACCACGCCCCCGCCGAAGGCGATCACCAGGCTGGAGCGGTCGCCGCCGCGCTGCACCATCTCTTCGGCCAGCGTCTCGACGGCGGCCAGCCGTTTGTGCTCCTCGCCGCCGGGGAAGAACAGGATCTCGTGGGAGCGGCCGGCCAGGCCGGCGGCCAGGCGCGAGCAGTGGAACTGCCACACGTCCCGGGTGGTAACGACGAACACTTTGCCCCCCGCCGCGGGGAGATACTCGCCGCTGCGCTCCAGGATGCCGCGCTCGACCATCGCACGGTACTTGCGCTGCGGCGTATCCACCAGGAACGAAGGCATACAGACATTATGGCGCTTTCTCGGTCCATTGCCTCCGGCCCGGCCCCGGCGTTATTCTCGCTATAGTGCCGGACGGAGGCTTATATGGAAGCCATCTTGCCGCTCGTGCTGATCGCGGTGATCGTGCCCCTCGCTCTGCTCCTGCTGGCTAAGACAGGCCGCTTGCGGGCCCTTCCGAGCCACACGGGGCAAGGCGCCCCGGCGCTGTTCCAGGTGATTGAAGCGCTCATCCGGCAAAGGCCGTTCACGCGACACGCGGTGAGGCGGATTACGGGGACGAACCCGTGGGAGCTTGATTCCAACAACTACTTCAAAACGTTCATGTCCGATCAGGACGCCAAGGCGACTATCCAAGCCGTCGAGCTGCGAATCCCAACCTCAGCCAGTTCCAAGAAGGACGGCTTGGTGATTCTAACCGTGAACACCGCGGCCCGTATCACGCCGGAGGCGGTCAGGAAGCATTTCGGATCCGAGCCCGACCTCAGCGTGCCGGAACCCGCCGCTCCGTATCAGTACGCTTACACGTACAGGCAGCCCTGGGGAGATCTGAGCTTTGAGTTCGCCCGCCGGACCGAGTATCTGATGACGGTGGCCATCGACGCGATCGAGCCGCACCCAGCCGCGAGCACTGGGCCTGCCACGTGATGCACATCTTCTGGCGCGCCTACGTGACTCGGTACATCCCGGCGCGGAAATGCCGGATTATTGTTGCGTCGTGGGCCGACGGACGACCGGCACGGTCAGCCGGGGTTGCTGCCGCAGCAGACTGTAGACCGCCAGTTGATTGGAGGAGGTCGGAACGTACACTTTGCCGTCGGCCACGGTCGGGATGGCGAACTTGGTGAGAATGCCCAGGCTGTCGCGGGCGGCGTTCACATCGCTGTTCCAGAGCTCAATGGAGAGGTCGGTTGCGTCGAACGCGCGCAGGGTGCCCGGAAAGGGCTGGCCGACCTGGTCGGCGGTGGTCACCCAGAGAATCGTGCTGCCGTCCGTCGCGCCATCGCCGGAGATGGCCATGCCGAGGTAGGGTTCGGCGTACCCCTGCACAGTCTTGGATACCGGCGTCTGGTCGAATAGCCCGTTGGACAGGCGAAAGACTTGCACGGGGTCTCCCCAGCCGGAGACATAGAAGAGGGCGTCACTCGCCCTGTTCCAGAGCGCCCGGCTGAACAGGCCGAAGTTCACCACCTGAAAGGTCTGAACCGCTCCGACGTTGCCGGTAGTGCTATGGCCCATCTGGTTGCGGTTCAGCAGGTAGATATTGCCGAGCTTGCCGCCCCCAACCACCAGGTCGGTGCCCGGCACGAACACGGGACCGGCGTTGCCGACCTCGGCGTCGTACTGGTTCAGGTTGGCCCAGGTGTCGGGGGTGAACCAGTCGGCGACCGACATGCCGTTCTGCGTGCTCAGCTTCAGGAAACTCTCGCCCCAGTTCGAGGCGCCGTCGTAATCGCCGTTGGCGGCGATGGCATAGAGGTTGCCCTGGTCGTCGGCCGCGATGCCGTGCCCAGCCTGCCAGACGGAGCCGGCGGCGCCGTTCGGCGTCGTATTGAACGTGCTGACCTGCTGCAAGCTGGAGGCGTCGTAGCCCAGGATCCATCCGTGGTAGGGCAACATATCGCCGTGCGAGCCGAAGGCGACGTAGACCACGCCGTTGAGCAGCAGCAGGCCGGGGCGCTGGAGCTGGTCCGCGGCGTTGAAGTAGACCACGCCCCCGATGGCGTCGGGAGCATTCCCTGGCACGGAGGCGACGATCGCGATCGGGCTGCGGGGCTTCTCCGCGCCCGTGCCGAGGTCGAGCGCGTGCAGCCGGTAGATACAGACGCCGTTCTCGAGCGTGTTGGCGACCAGGTAGATCGTGCCGCCGTTGAGGTCGATCACCGGCGTGCTCAGAATGCCGACTTCCGGGTCGATGTCGTCGAAGTTGTAGAAGGTGCTGGGGACCGACGGACCGAAATTCCTCGTCCACAACAGCGCCGTCGCGGGAGGCTGACCGGTGTCGAAGGCGTAAAGACTGTTGTGCATCGTGGCCGCGTACACCACGCTGAGCGTCTGGCTGCCGACACTCAGTTGGCTGACGTACAGCGGCTGGGCGTAGATCTGCCCGTCCACCGGGTAGGCCCACAACTTGCCGAAAGTGTTCGCGTCGATCTCCGACGGCTTGAGGATGGTCTCGTTCAGGTTGGCGCTGGTGCGATTGGTGTCGTAGTTGACGGTCAGAACATTGACTTGGGCGAACAACGGCGCCGCGCAGCACAGGACGGCAAGGCGCAGAACAGATCTGCCGGGAAACACAGCCCCTCCTTCTCTAACTGTCCAGGCGTATGGAACCCGGCCGGGGTTACGCCCAACGGGCGATGCGCGGCAAATGTTGGATACTGAAATGAATGGAGCCGGACTTCCTGGTGATTGGCGCCGGTGTCGCCGGCCTGCGCGCGGCCATCGAGCTGGCGGCGGCGGGCAGGGTGCTGGTGGTGGCCAAGGACAGCCTGCGCGAGTCCTCGTCCGAGTACGCGCAGGGCGGGATTGCGGTGGCGCTGAGTGAGGACGACCAGGTCGAGCTGCACGAGCGGGATACGCTGGCGGCGGGCGACGGGCTGTGCGACGGGGCCGCGGTGCGCGTGCTGGTCGGGCAGGGGCCGGCCGCGGTGGAACAGTTGATCGAGTGGGGCGCCGAGTTCGACCGCGAGGGCGACCGGCTGGCCTTCGCTCAGGAAGGCGCGCACAGCCGGCGGCGCATCCTGCACGCTCACGGCGATTCCACCGGGCGGGAAATTTCGCGCACGCTGTACCGGAAGGCGACGTCGCTCCCGAACATCGAGTTGCGGAGTTTCGCCGCCATCACGGACCTGCTGGTGACTGCCAACGGGGAAGCGGCGGGCGTGGTGGTCTGCGATGCCTCCTCGCGGCACTGGGTTCCGCTGCGCGCGCGCGCCGTGCTGATGGCGACCGGGGGGCTGGGCCGCGTCTACCGTGACACCACCAACCCCGAGGTGGCCACCGGCGATGGAGTGGCCGCGGCGTACCGCGCCGGGGCCGAGATCAGCGACCTCGAGTTCGTGCAGTTCCACCCCACCGCGCTGCACCTGGAGGGCGCGCCGCCGTTCCTGCTCTCGGAAGCGCTCCGCGGCGAGGGAGCGTACCTGCGCAACGCCCAGGGCGAGCGGTTCATGCCGCGCTATCACCCCCTGGGCGAGTTGGCGCCGCGCGACGCGGTGTCGCGCTCGATGGTGATCGAGATGCAGCGCACCGGCGCGCCGCACGTGTTTCTGGATGCGCGGCCCCTCGGAGTGGGTTTCCTGCGCCACCGCTTCCCGCGCATCTACGAGACCTGCCTGCGCTTCGGGCTGGATCTGGGCCAGGACCTGGCGCCGGTGCACCCGGCGGCCCACTACGCCATGGGCGGCATCCGCACGGACCTGGAAGGTAGGACCAGCGTGCCGCGGCTGTACGCTGCCGGGGAGGTGGCGGCGACGGGCGTGCACGGGGCCAACCGGCTGGCGTCGAATTCGCTGCTCGAGGGCGTGGTGTTCGGCGCCCGGGCGGGCGCCGCGATGCGCGAATGCACCGGCGCTCCGCTGCTGGAGTCGTTGCCGCCAGGCGAGCCGCGGTTCCCCTCTGCGGCGGCCGAAGAGTTGCGCGCGCTGGCGTGGGAGTCGTGCGGAATCCTGCGTAGCGGGCCGGAACTGGAGGAGACCGTCCACCGGCTTGCGAGGATGCCCCGGCAGGCCACTGTAAGCCCCAACCGGGCGCTGTTCGAGCTGCGCAGCCTGCACGTCGTCGTCGAGCTGATCGCCCGCTGCGCGCTGGCGCGGCGGGAAAGCCGCGGCGCCCATTACCGCACGGATTATCCCCAGAAGCGGCCCGAATTCCAGAGGCATTCGCTCGTGACCAAGGATCGAGAAGTTGCCTTCTTTTGACGGCGGCGGCAGCCCGCGAGCTCAGCAAGTCGCGCTTCCCGTGTGCGCGCTCTTTCTGGTGGCCGTGCCGCTGGAGCGAACTAGCCCCGGTACCGCGTTGTGGGCCGCCCCGGCGATTCTGCTCGCGGCGATGCTGATTGCCTGGGCGGCGGAATCGGCGCAATTCTTCATCGCGCAGGGATTCGCGCTGGCGATCCTGGCCTGGCTGCAAACCATGCCGGAATTCGCGGTCGAATTCGTGTTCGCCTGGCACCAGCGGGTGGACCTGCTGCTGGCGAACCTCACCGGCTCGCTGCGGCTGCTCGTCGGCCTGGGCTGGCCCATGATCTACTTCGTGGCCGCGTTCATGCATCGCCGCAGGTACGGCAAGCCGTTGCGGCGCATCCGGCTCCACGACCAGCACTGCGTCGAAGTGGTGGGCCTGCTGGTTCCGCTCCTGTACGCGATGGTCGTGTGGCTGAAGGCCTCGCTGACCCTTTTCGACGCGGCCGTGCTGATCCTGATGTACGCGGCCTACCTGGCGGTGTTGGCGAAGATGCCGCCGGAGGAGGCCGAGGGGATCGACGACCTGGAACTGGTGCCACGCACCATCGTCAAATCGCGCCCGCGCGTGCGCACGGCGCTGATCGCGAGCTTCTTCGTGGGCGGCGGGCTGCTGATCTACTTCTCCGCGGAGCCGTTCTCGGGCGGTCTGCTGGCGGTCTCGGTGATCCTGGGGGTGCCGAGTTTCGTGTTCGTGCAGTGGCTGGCGCCGCTGGTTTCCGAGTTCCCCGAGAAGGTATCGGCGTTCTACTGGGCGCGGACCATCGAGCGCGCCCCGATGGCGCTCATGAACATGGTGTCGAGCAATATCAACCAGTGGACCCTGCTGGCCGCCATGCTGCCTATCGTCTATTCGATCAGCCGTGGCATGCTGTCCACGATCCCGCTCGACTCCCGCCAGGAGCTCGAGCTGCTCATGACCATCGCCCAATCGCTCATCGGCATGATCTTCCTGCTGAACATGGAATTGGCCTGGTGGGAAGCGACCGTACTGTTCGCGCTCTGGGGCGGGCAGTTCGCCATGTCGCCGGTGCCGCCGGGGCCCGGTTTCTGGGGCTTCATCGCCAGCCACATCCATTGGTGGGTGACGGTGGCCTACCTGCTCTGGGCCGCGGTCGCCATGGTGCGGATGTCCATGGGAAAAAGGCATCCGGAGGCAATCCGCCTGTTCCTGCTGATGTGGCGCACGCACGTCCGGCCGGTGGGATGAGGGGGGCCGCTGTGTTGCGGCTTCAGAATGAGGCAACACGAAGGAGACTCGCAAGCCATTCGGTGGCCTGCGGGTAGTCATCGCAATCGAGAACGAACTCCTGACCTCTGGCCACGGCGGAAAGTTCAACGCCTCGGTCGCACCGGCGCCAGCGGGACAGGTTCCTATGGTAGGTGAGGGGAGACCGCTTATTCCGCGGGTAGAACCATTCTGGCAACCGCCAAAGACTCGGACGATCAGATTCTGGCGCCGTCAACCGCAATTGCGGTGAGAAATGGTCAAAAGTGCCTGCGCCAGCTACTTCCAAGCGCCGCTGTTTCGGAATCGCCAAGGATCGGGTAGACACGTAGACAACGTTCGTTGGCTCGGGGGATCGGCTGAAATGGGGGTGGTAAAGAGCCCAGGCGTTGCCGTCCGTGGGCCAGTCGGAAACGCCGACACGTTCGGCAACCTGAAGCCAACCAAAGAAGGTGTGTATCGCCGGGCTGCCTCGGACATACCGCCATCTCGAAGCTGACCGCTCTGCTTGGCGGAACAGCCCAAAGAACAGAAACACATCACTGGCATCAACGCCCTGGTTTTCGAGGTGCCGCTCTGCCGCACCCACCTGTCCAAAGATCGGCCGCCACCCCCTGGCTCTTGGCAGACTGCCGGCAGAGAGGTCCGGATCGATATGGGCACGATGAGTGCGCGGAATGCCCGCCAACTGTTCTACCAGGTCGCCGAGGCGTTCATCGCCATGAGTGAGGTCGTTGTAGGTGACCCTTGACAACTTGTCCGGAATCGGCAGGGATAGCAGCTTGCCGTCGGGGAGAATAGGGCTCGGGACTCCACCGCTGACGGAGTCAAATCCTTTCCTGCTCAGGATGATCTTCATGCCCCTGGTTCTCGATGCGAACGAGCGCAAGCCTCCTTCCATGTCTGATCGTCTGAGGGCCAGCGTCCCGGTGGCGCGTGAACCCGGAAGTCGAACGTTTTGGCGTACTCGAGGAACAAGGCAATCACGCAGTCTGGGAAGCGGCATCTGTGCCCCCGCCCGACTGCCAGCGCGGACAACTTCCGCGGCAGTTTCCTGGCCCTCGCGCCAAAGTAAGCGAACGTCTCCGACACCAGAACATACTTGCCCCGCAGATCATGCTTCTTTCGGGCAGAGTCCTCACAGGCGCCCTTGGAATGTCTGGATCGCAACTGGCGATAACGGTCCCCTGGTCCAGCAAGTGGTTTGTAGATGTTGTCGCCATTCTTCCGGACCAGCCCGGCGTTTGCGCGCGGCCTCTTTCGCCGAAATCGCGGATCGGACCAATACTGCTTGAACTCGAGCTTCTCGTCAACCTGCATGAAATACACGATCCGATTCCCATCATCTTTGGGCGTCAGTCCTACAAGCCAGTCTCCGGGTTTCGCTGTTCGTCGGATCTCGGGTTTGCAGCAGGCCAGTGTGCAATACCCGAAGAACGGATTGGGCGCGAATCCTGTATCGTGCCTAACCACGTACGAGAAGAGTTTCATGGGCGTTCAACACGAAGCGTTCCAAACTGCCATTCCTGCTCTGGCATGCCCGGCAGACGAGAGCCTACGCCAGGGCTTCACGAGGGAGAAGACTCCGGACTTCCGTTCGGATCCGCTCTGCCAGCGCAAGTGATCGAATCGCCTCGTCGGGTCCAGGCTCCCGCCAGTCGTCCGCGTAACGCACGTCCACTGCGTAGGGGTTCATCCCGGCCATATCCGCGAGCGGCACGGAGAGCCTCCTCCCGGAAGGAAGCAGCCCCGCCAGTTTCTCAAGGTCATGCGTGCGGGGCGCCTGTATTCCCGCCAGCGTGAGCAAGGCTTTCACGTATTTCTCGACGGCTTGTTGGCAATGGAAGCACGCCGCGTCATACGGGCAGCCCGCCTCGACAGCCATGATTCGCCGGGCGGCCTCTATGTCGTGTTCCGCCTTCCGCACCCACTGGCGGAGGACCTCAAGGACCTCAGGCGGCGCGCTCATAAACGACCTTGCCCTCACGCGCCGCCGGCCAGTACACGGTGTTGACAACATTCCTGTAGCGTTCGAACCGGGCGGTCGTCGACACCACAATGTCTTTGGGCAGTGGACAGCCGATCAACGCCACGTACAATTCGGCCGCACGCTTCCGCGGGTCCTCGACTTCGGTGAACAGGACCAGCAGGTCCACGTCGCTGTCTTCCTGGGCCTCGCCGCGGGCGTGGGATCCGAAGAGGATGATTCTCTCAGGCGAAAAGCCCTGCGCGATCCGGCGGACCATCTCTTCAATCGTGGCCGGGGTGCTCGTCGCCTGAGTCATCTCTCGCAATGATACCTCGTTCCCACGAACAGAGCCGCCACAACCGAACAAGCTGACCAGGAACACCGCCTTTTGCGGCCTCTCGGTGCGGAGTTCGGCGCGTTCCTGGCTCAGCCTTGCGGGGAGCGGTGCTTGGCCTGCTCCATCGCGATCTGGTTGATGTGGGCGAGCGTCTTCGCGCCCGAGGCGCCTTCGATGGCCTTGATGGCGATGTCCTGCACCTGCTGCTTGGCTTCGTCGAGCTGCTTCTGCAACGCGGTCATCTGCGCCGCCTGCTGAGCCAGCGCGTCCTCCAGCGTCTTGATGCGCAGCTCCGCCAGCCGTTTCTCGGTTTCCGCGTCCTTGCGGAGCACCAGCATCTGCTGCTCGAAGCGCGCTTCGGTCTGCCGGGTCGCCTCGGCCGCCGCCCGTTGGATCTCCTTTTCCAGACGCTTGGGGAGCTGCTCGACCTCCTGCCGCAGCCGCGCGAGTTCCTCCTCGCGCTCACGAAGCGCGGCTTCCCGCTGCTGCCAGGACTTCTCGAGCGCCTCCTGCTTCTCCTGGTTCTTCTTTTCGAGGAGCCGCATCTCCTCCTCGTACTTGTCCTGGGCCTTCTTGCGCTCGAGCGCCTTCTTGTACTCGTACTCGTCGATCTCGCGCTGGCGCTGCTTCTTGAGGCCGTCCTCCTGCTCCTTGCGCTCGCGCTCGACGGTCCGCGTCTCCTCTTCCCATGCGGTCCGCTGAGCCGCGATCTCTTCCTCCAGTTCCTGTTTCCGCCGGGCGTGATCCTGGACCAGTTGATCCAGTGCGGTGGCGGCCACGTCCATCTGGTGCAGCCGGGCGAGGTCGCGCTTCTCGAGCTCGACGGCCTCGCGGACCTCGACCAGCCGGCTCACCTCCTCGACCAGTTGCTCGGAAAAACCGGCGAGGGCTTTGGAGATCTCACGGTTCAGCCCGGAGATCCGCTGCACCGCGCTCTCCACCGTCACCCCTTCCACCGACTGGCGGATTTCCGCCTCGCGCAGCCGGGTCAGTTCATCCTGCTTGGGACTGGCGTCCTGCCGCGCCTCTTCGACCTCCGCCCGGATCCCGGTGAACTCCTTCTCGACCTCGGCTTTAGTGCGCTTTGCGGGCCGCCCGGCCGCTTTCTTGGTTGTGGTCGCCATGCTCTGTATCTCCTTGTTCCCAGCCAGACTACCAGATTTTCGCCGCCATGGTTGGGACGACGGGCTGTTAGAATAGAGAGGCAACTCCATGAAAAAGCCAACGCGGTCGACGACCGTGATGTGTGTGCGCAGGAACGGGAAGGTCGTGATGGCCGGCGACGGGCAGGTGACCCTGGGGCAGGAGGTGATCAAGGGTACGGCCCGGAAGCTGCGCCGTCTCTATAACGACAAGATCCTGGCCGGGTTCGCCGGCTCGACGGCGGACGCCTTCGCGCTGTTCGCGCGGTTCGAGTCCAAGCTCGAGCAGCACAACGGGAACCTCTCGCGGTCGGTGGTCGAGCTGGCCAAGGACTGGCGCACGGACAAGGTGCTGCGGCACCTGGAGGCGCTGCTGCTGGTGGCCGACTTGAGCAACACCTACATCCTCAGCGGCAGCGGCGACGTGATCGAGCCGGACGAGGGCGCGGCCGCCATCGGCTCGGGCGGCCCCTTCGCCAAGGCGGCCGCCAGCGCGCTGCTGCGGAACACCAAGCTGGAAGCCCGCAAGATCGCCGAGGAGTCGATGGCCATCGCCAGCGAAATCTGCATCTACACCAACGAAAACATCACGTACGAGGAACTCGGATAGCCGCATGGTGATTTACCTTCCCGCACAATCCATCGAGGAGGAGCCGGTCCTGGACGAGTTGACCCCGCGGGAGATCGTCCGCGAACTCGACAAGTACGTCATCGGCCAGACCGAGGCCAAGCGCGCGGTGGCAGTGGCGCTGCGCAACCGGATCCGGCGGCAGAAACTCGATCCCGAGATGTCCGAAGAGGTGATGCCGAAGAACATCCTCATGATCGGCCCCACCGGCGTGGGCAAGACCGAAATCGCGCGGCGGCTGGCCAAGCTGGCCAACTCGCCGTTCCTGAAGGTGGAGGCCAGCAAGTTCACCGAGGTCGGCTACGTGGGCCGCGACGTGGAATCGATGATCCGCGACCTGGTGGAGATCGCCATCGAGATGGTGCGGGAGGAGCGGCTGGAAGAGGTAGGGGAGCGGGCCGAGAAGAACGCCGAGGAGCGCATCCTCGACCTGTTGATGCCGCCGCAGACGGAAGCCACCGAGAGCATCGAGCGGACGCGCGAGAAGCTGCGCGACAAGCTGCGGGCCGGGAAGCTCGACGACCGGATCGTGGAAATCGACGTGAAGGAGCGCGGGGCGACCTTCGAGATCTCCACGCCGGCGGGCGTCGAGGAAATGGACGTCAACCTGAAGGACGTCCTGCCGGGGATCTTCGGGCAGCGCACGCGCAAGCGGAAAATGCGGGTGGCCGAGGCCGTCGAGTACGTGGTCCAGGAAGAAGAGCAGAAGCTGATCGACATGGACCAGGTGACGCGGGTGGCGCTGGAGCGGGTCGAGCGCAGCGGGATCATCTTCCTGGACGAGATCGACAAGATCGCCGGGCGCGAGTCCGGGCACGGGCCGGACGTCAGCCGCGAAGGCGTGCAGCGGGACATCCTGCCGATCGTCGAGGGCACCACCGTGAATACCCGTTACGGCTTCGTGCGCACCGACCACATCCTGTTCATCGCCGCGGGGGCCTTCCACGTCTCCAAGCCCTCGGACATGATTCCGGAATTGCAGGGCCGCTTCCCCATCCGGGTGGAGCTGAAATCGCTGAGCCAGGCGGACTTCATCCGCATCCTGAAGGAGCCGAAGAACGCGCTGGTCAAACAATACACGGCGCTGCTGGAAACCGAAGGCATCAAGCTCACTTTCACCGAGGACGCGATCGAGGAGGTGGCCAGCATGGCTGCGCACGTCAACCAGACCACCGAAAACATCGGGGCGCGGCGCCTGCACACCATCATGGAGAAAGTGCTCGACGAGATTTCCTTCGAGGGGCCGGACCTGAAAAAGAAGAACGTCAAAATCGACGTGGCCTACGTGCGGCTGCAACTGGCCGAAATCATCAAAGATCAGGACCTGACGCGCTATATTCTGTAAGGATGCCCACACGCGCCTGGTGTTTCCTTCTGGCAATCGGCTGCGCGGTTCTTGCGGGCTGCGGCTACATCGGCGATCCGCTGCCTCCCTCCCTCAACATTCCCTCGCGGATTGCGGACCTGCACGCGTTTGAGCGCGTCGACAAGCTGGTCGTCGACTTCACCATCCCCGCGCTGACCACCGACGGCGCCGGGCTGAAACGGCTGGGCGACGTCGAGTTGCGGGTCGGGCCGGAGGGCGGCGACTGGGCCGCGGAGGCGCGGAGGGTCGAAACGGGCGCCCAGCTCCCCGGGCCGGTGCACCTCGAGATTCCGGCGCGCGACTGGGAGGGGAAAGACGTCCTCCTCAGGGCGCGCGTGGCCAGCCGCAAAGGGCGTTTCAGCGAGTGGTCGAATCCGGTGCGGCTGAGCGTCGTGGCGCCGCTCGAGCCGCCGGCGAACGTGAAAGCGGAAGGCGCCGCCAGCGGTGTGCGGTTGACCTGGGCCGTGCCGCCGGGGCGCACCGGGCTCACCTGGCGCGTGTTCCGCCGCGGGCCTGGCCAGGAGAAGTCCGAAATGCTCGCGACCTCCGCTCAGCCGGAGTACGTCGATTCCACGGCGCAGTACGGCAAGGCCTACGAGTATTCCGTGCAGGCGGCGATGAAGGCGGGCGATGCCGAAGCCGAGGGCCGGGTTTCCAAGCCGGCTGCGATCCCCTACGAAGACCGGTTTCCACCGGCCGTGCCCGGGGGGTTGACGGCGATCGCCGGCCTCGAGAGCATCCAGTTGGTCTGGAACCCGGACGCCGAGCCCGATCTGAAGGGATACTACCTGTACCGCTCCGCCGGGGACCAGCCGTTTGCGCGCCTGGGCGAATTGCTCGACAGCCCGAGCTACACCGACCGCGCGGTCGAGGCCGGCAAACGCTACCGCTACGCGGTTTCCGCGGTGGACCAGAGCGGCAACGAGAGCGCGCGCTCGGCTCCGGTCGAAGTGATGGCGCAATGACCAGACGAATTCGCTTCAGCCTGAACCGGAATGCGGAACCCACCACTCCGGACGGATCCCCCGAGGTTCGCTACGGCGTCCTGGAAGGGGAGACGGTCCATGCGAACGGCGTGACGTACCGCCTGGCGGACGTGCGGCTGCTGCCGCCCTGCTGGCCGAGCAAGATTGTGTGCGTGGGCAGGAACTACCGCGAGCACGCCTCCGAGCTCGGGAACCCGCTGCCCGTGGAGCCGCTGATTTTCCTTAAGCCGGTCTCGGCGCTCGCCGCGCACCTCGACGACATCGTGTACCCGGCAATTTCCACGCGCGTGGATTACGAGGGCGAGCTGGGCGTGGTGATCGGGCGGAGAGCGCGGCGAGTGAGGCGCGAGGAGGCCGAAGCGTACATCGCCGGCTATACCTGCGTGAACGACGTCACCGCGCGCGACCTCCAGAAGAAGGACGGGCAGTGGACGCGGGGCAAAGGCTTCGATACCTTCTGCCCGGCCGGGCCGTGGATCGTGCCGCGGGACGAAGTGCGCTTCGACGAGCTGCGCGTGCGGACTTTCGTCGATCGGGAAAAGCGGCAGGACGCCTCCGTCCGGGAGATGATCTTCCCGGTGGGCCGGATCCTCGAGTTCGTGACCGAATTCATGACCCTCGAGCCGGGCGACCTGATCGCCACCGGAACGCCCGCCGGCGTCGGCCCGCTCGAGCCGGGATCGGTGGTCCGCGTCGAGATTGAGGGCCTCGGAGCCCTGGAAAACCGGGTCGTGAAACCTTGAGATTCCTTCGGTCGATCGGCAACACGCTGCTGTTGTGGGGACCGTGGGGAATCCTGCTGCTGGCAGTGCTGGATTCGGCCGGGATTCCCGCGGTGGAGGGCGTGGATGTGCTGCTGGTGCTGATGGGGTCGCGAAACCCGCGGGCGGGATATCTCTCGGCCGCGCTCGCAGTGGCCGGCTCGGTCGTCGGCAGCCTGTTCCTGTACTATGTCGCCCGGAAGGGCGGCGAAGTGTATCTCGACAAAAAGCTACAGAGCGTCCGGGGGAAGAAGTTCCGCGCCTGGTTCCAGCACTACGGCGAGGTGACCGTCTTCATCCCGACGCTGGTCCCGATTCCGTTGCCCCTCAAGCCCTTCGTGCTGACGGCGGGAGCGCTGGGAATGAACCGCACCCGTTTTCTGCTGGTGGTCCTGGCGGCGCGCATCCCGCGGTATTTCGGGCTGGCCTATCTGGGCGCCCAACTGGGCGACGAGCCGCTCCATTACCTCAAAAGCCACGTGTTTCAACTGCTCGGGTTGTCGGTCGCGTTGTTCCTCTTCCTGCTGTTCCTGGTGAAGCTGAAGGACCGCCTGCGCCAGCGCCAGGAGGCTACTTGAGGAGGGCATTTACTGGACAAGTTCGACTGAACCGAGAAGCTGATCGGGCGTCAACGGCATGATCGAGACGCCGGCGCGATGGCCTTCTCACGCAGCCTGATGGCTGGGCTCGTGGTGAAGGCGCATCAACTGATCGGCGCGGAGCGCGAGAGACGCATACGTTCGGCCCGCGTCGTCGCTGAACTCGACCTCGTACACTCCGGGTGCAAGGGTCTCGACAACGGTACCGACCTGTCCTCGTCTGAGCCTCTTCCCGGAAACGTTTTCGAGGAGGGCAACCACCGACAGCAACTCGATCTCAGCCATGGCGCACCTCAATCCAATAATACATAACAACTTGTCAGCCGTGGAACCCGTTCGCCTCGACGAACGATCCAGGCGCTTCGAACCCGGACCCGGCGATTGGCTCGCGCGAGATCGAAATCGACGAAGTAACGCTCGCCATGCTGGTCGGAATCGCCTTTTGTCGCCACCTCGTCTCTCGCCGCACGAAGCAGTTGCCGGCGGAGGAACTCGGCGTCCGGCTGCTTGAGTCCGAGAGTCGCGGAGAAGACTCGAGCCTTGTGCCGCCCACGCGGGTGCGAGGGGTTCAGGCAGTATTCGCGGAGCTTCACGACCTCCACGATAGCGTGCTCGCCGCCAGGCAGCTTCATCTCGAACGAGCGTAGCAGATCGCCGGCTGCGAACGGCGCGGTGGGGCTGGTTTGTGTTCGGGTTGGATTGCCAAGCAGGAGTCCGGCTCATCAGGGAGGACTCGAACCTGCAACCCTCCTAGGCAGTCGCTTTACGAATTGCCCCACCACCCTCACAGTTTCGGACTACCGGTTCGCCGGGTTCCAGGCGTCGGTCCCACGCAGGAAGACTTCGGGGGCGAAGGAGGCCGCTTCGGCGGCGGACAAGGGGCGCGCCCAAGGGACCCGTTTGGCGGCTTCCGCGCCGGGGCCAACGGAACCGCGCTCGCCGAACCAGGCGGTCTTCTCGTTGGCGGCGTTGCCCCAGTTGTCCCAACCTTCGGGGCGGATGTGGTCGCCCATCCAGCAGTCCAGGAACACCACGCGGGCGTACGGACGCCAGGGGCGGCCGAGGAAGACGCCTTTGCCGGTGTTCTCCCCGGTCAGCTTGCATTCGCGGAAGACGAAGCCGGTGGGCATGTCGGGGGTGGTGCGGCTGACGGCGGCGATGTAGCCGGCGCCGCGGCTGCGGATTTCACAGTGGTCGAAGACCGCGGCCGAGTTGCCGAAGATGAAGTCGACGTGGCCTTCGATAGTGCAGTCCTTGTAGTACTGGCGGCCGGAGGCGGCGTAGAGGGTATCCTGCCAGCCCAGGAAGCGGCAATTGCGGAACACGGCGCGATCGGAATGGACGGAGATGGCGACAGCTTGCGAGCCCACGCCGAAGCTGTTCTCGAAGGTGATGTTCGCGGCTTCGAACTCGGCTCCCGAGACGTCAATCGCGGCGCTGAAGAACGTGCCGCCGGCCGCCGCCGCGCTCATGCTGTAGGTGATCACAGTGGAGGCGGCATCCTGGCCCAGGAACGTGACCCGAGGCCGGTCCGGGGGCACCCTGACCCGCTCGCGATAGGTCCCCGGGCGGATCTCGATGATGAGCCGCTGAGTGGGACCCAGGATCGGGGCGCGATCGAGGGCATGATCCACGGCCCGCTGGATGGTCTTGAAGTCGCCCGTTCCGTCGGCGGCGACGACGACGCGGATAGGAGCGGCCGCGGGCTGAGCTGCCCAGGCCGGAGCGATGAGGGCGAGGCTGGCGAGTACCGAGGTTGCGATTCTCACCAGTTCAGGATATCAACGGGGGGTAGAAGCCGTGAGGGAGTATGCTGGCAGAGGAGCGGACCATGTGGCTTTTGCTGATGGCGGCGGCGGTCTTGCCGGCCGGGCCGGTGCACGTGTGGGAGAAGCAGGAGATCGCCTTGGAGGCACGGGAGTCGCAGGGGAATCCCTATCGCGACGTCGAGGTGTGGGTGAACCTCAGGGGGCCGGGGTTCCGGAAGCGGGTACATGGCTTCTGGGACGGGGGCCAGACCTTTCGCGTGCGGGTGATGGTCACGGCGCCGGGAAAGTGGTCCTGGGTCAGCGGCTCGAACACGCGGGACGCGGGTTTGAACGGGAAGAGGGGCCGGTTTGCGGCGATCGGGTGGACCGAGGCCGAGAAGGCGGAGAACGCCTGCCGCCGCGGCCCGATTCGCGCGACGCCGAACCGACACGCGTTCCAGTACGCCGACGGGACTCCGTTTTTCCTGTTGGGCGACACGTGGTGGTCCACGGCGACGTTCCGCTTCCGCTGGACCGACGACGACGCGGCGCATCCGATGGGCCCGGAGGCGGCCTTCAAGGACCTGCTGAGGTTTCGCAAGGCGCAGGGGTTCAACGCGATCGCGATGATCGCGGCGTTTCCCAACTGGGCCAACGACGGGAGGCCGGCCCGGCTCGACACTCCCGAGGGGACGGTCGTGCGCTCGGCCTGGGGGCAGCCGGGAACCGCGAGCGCCAAAGACATGCACAACGAGGGCGGGCGGCCATTCCTTTTCCCCGGCCGCGTGCCCGGCTACCAAGACGTGTTTCCGGACGTGGACCGCATCAACCCGGCGTATTTCCAGCAGCTCGACAAGAAGATCGACTACCTGAATTCCCAGGGCTTCATCCCCTTTATCGAGGTGGCACGGCGCGATACGGGGCAGGCGTGGAAGAAGTTCTACGACTGGCCGGATTCCTATGTGCGCTACATCCAGTACATCTTCGCGCGGTACCAGGCCAACAACGTGCTCCTCAGCCCGATCCATTTCGACTGGTACGAGCAGACCATCCCGGCGGGTGAGTACAGCCAGGCGGCCAGCCTGGCGATGCGGCGACATGGGCCGCCGCCCTTCGGCACGCTGGTGTCGACGAATTCGAACCCGTCGACGCTGGTCAACTTCGGAGCCGCGCCGTGGCTGACCTTTCACCAGACCGGGAACGAGCGGACGCACGATTTCTACTGGTACATGACGGAGATCTTCCAGGCCCATCCGGCACTGCCGGGCGTGGCGGGAGAGCCTTACTACGCGGGCTACCTGTACAAGCCGGGACAGGACCTGGTGTTCCACGCGCAGGGCGGCAGCGAGACGGACAACCTGTACTGCCGTTCCGCGATGTATGGGAACTTCCTGTCGGGCGGTCTGGGAGGGCACATCTACGGCGCGGAGGGGGTCTGGCAGGCCAACATCGAGCCGCAGGCGCAGGTGAAGATGTGGGACGCCTTCCGGTGGGAGTCGGCGGGGCAGATGAAGCACTTGCGGGCGTTCGCGTTCTCCCAAGGCGCCCGGTTCCAGGAGCTCGAGCCCAATGCCGAGCTGGTTTCACCGAACAAGACCTCCCAGACAATGGCCTATGAAGGGTGGGCGTACTGCGCGCGGACTCCCCAGCGGGACTTCTTCCTGATCTACCTCGAGAAGGGTTGTCCGCGAGTGACGGTGAGGGGCGCGACGCCGGAGGGGCGCTACGAGGCCAGGTGGTTCAATCCCCGGAACGGGGAATGGACCAGCGCCGGCGGGGGCGTCCTGCGGGCCAACTCGGTGGGCAGGATCCCGGCGCCCGCCCAACCTTCGGACGAAGATTGGGGACTGCGGCTGGCGCTGCTGCGGTGAGTTTCGCCTCTACTTGACGGTACGGAGCAGGCCGGCGACGCAGGCCAACACGTAGAGCGCCGCGAACACCAGGAGCGCGAGGTGGCTGCGATCCATGGCTTGCAGCGAATTCCAGAGTTCGTAGCCCATACCGAGTGCCCGGACCGTCTCCAGGGTAAATGCACGAACAGGTGCGGCCCTGCGACGGGCGGCGAAAGTTCATGAACCGGCGCCGGAAAAGATATCGGATGGGCGGTGATCGGACTTTAGGGCTGGTCGTAGTCGGCGAGGCGGCGGACCCAGATGTTGCGGTAGCGGACCGGGTTGTGGTGGTCCTGGAGCATCAGCGGCTCTTCAGCGGCGTGCGGCGAATACGTGGCCACCCGGCGGTAGACCATGGCGCCCATGATCTCCTGGTGGTGGTGCACCAGCACGCCGTTGTAGAAGACCGTGACGTAGGCCGGCTTGACCAGTTTGCCGCCGTCGAAGCGCGGCGCCTCGAAGGCGATGTCGTAGGTCTGCCATTCCCCGGGCGGGCGCGCCGGATTGACCAGCGGAGGCCACTGGCCGTAGATGGCGCCTGCCTGGCCGTCGGCGTAGGTGGGGTTGTTGTAGCAGTCGAGCACCTGGATCTCATAGTGGCTCATGACGATGACACCGCTGTTGCCGCGAGCCTGGCTGGATCCCTCGATGACGGAGGGCGAGGCCCACTCGACGTGGATCTGGGCATCGCCGAACTTCTCCTTGCTGATCAGATCGCCAGCGCGGTCGACGACTTCCATGTAGCCATTTCCGAGTCTCCAGGCGGGCGGGGTGGTCCGCCCCTCGCGGATGTTCACCCAGTGGGAGAGGTCTTTGCCGTCGAAGAGCACGACGGCGTCGGAGGGCGCGCGGCCGGGCTCGCTGGCGGGCGTGACGGCGCGGGGATGGGGGCGCGCGGGATCGTGCACGTGCCATTTCTGGCCCGGGAGCATGGGCGTGTCCGTAAAGCCCTGGTCCACAAGCTGGCAAAACGAGCACGCGGCGGCGATCACGGCGGCAAGGGCCACCGTGACGGGGGTGGAATGGAGTTTCTTTCTCATCGCACTGACAGATTAGCAGAGGAGCGGCGATACTGGAAAGATGAAGAGAACACTCCTGGTGGTTGGATTTGCCGCGCTGGCAGCGGCGCAGATGAGCGATGTCTCGGGGCAGCGCATCCGGGCGCACACCAGATTCCTGGCGAGCGACCTGATGGAGGGCCGCGGAGTAGGGGCGCGCGGGGGACAAGTGGCCACCGAGTACATCGCCGCGCAGTTCGAGCTGATGGGGACCAAGCCGGCGGGCGACCACGGCACGTACTACCAGAAGGTGCCGCTGGTGGGGGTCGAGACGCAGCCGGATTCGCAACTTGCGGCGACGGCCAACGGCAAGACCGTATCGTTGCGGTGGCTCGACGACTACGTCGGGTCCAACGAGCGCCAGCAGACCGCGGAGACCATCGATGCCGAGGCGGTGTTCGTGGGGCACGGGATCGTGGCGCCGGAGTTCGGATGGGACGACTTCAAAGGCGCGGACGTGCGGGGGAAAATGCTCGTGCTGTTCACCAACGAGCCGGAGTCGGACGACCCGAAGTTCTTCGGCGGGCGGGCGCTGACCTACTACGGCCGCTGGACTTACAAGTACGAAGAGGCGCTGCGGCAGGGGGCGCTGGGGGCGATCATCATCCACACCACGCCGACGGCCGGGTACGGATGGGAGGTGGTGCGGAACTCCTGGGGCCGGGAGCAGTCGTTCGTGCGGGTGCCGCCGGGCGAAGCGGCGTTGGCCTTGACGGGCTGGGTGACGAGCGAAGCGGGCAGCCGCATCCTGGCGCTCGCGGGCCACAGCCTGAACGAACTGCTGAAGGCCTCCGAATCGGCGGGGTTCCATCCGATTCCGCTGGGCATCCGGTTCCAAGGGAAGATCCTGTCGAAGGTCCGGGAGCAGGAGACGCGGAACGTGGTGGCCGAGATCCCGGGGAGCGATCCCGAGCGCAAGTCGGAGGCGGTGGTGTTCAGCGCGCACTGGGACCACCTGGGGATCGGGCGGCCGGTGAACGGGGACGCGATCTACAACGGTGCGGTGGACAACGCGACGGGGTGCGCGATCCTGCTGGAGATCGCCCGGGCGTGGGCGGGGCTGGAACAGAAGCCGCGGCGCACGGCGGTTTTCCTGTCGGTGACGGCGGAAGAATCCGGGCTGCGTGGGTCCGAGTACTATGCGGCGCACCCGGTGGTTCCTGCCAACAAGACCGCGCTGGCGTTGAACTTCGACGCATTCCAGCCCGTCGGGCGGACGCGGGACGTGGTGGTGACGGGGGCGGAGCGGACGACGCTGTGGCCGCTGGTCGAAGAGGCGGCGCGGCGGATGGGTTACGAGATCAAGCCCGAGGCGCATCCCGAGCAGGGGCACTACTACCGCTCGGACCACTTCTCGTTCGCCCGCGCGGGGATGCCGTCGTTTTCGATCAGCATGGGGACGCAGTTCCTGGGCAAACCGGCGGACTTCGGAGAGAAGCTGTTCGAGGAGTTCAACGCGAAGCACTACCACCAGCCCTCGGATGAGTTCCACGAGGACTGGGATTTTTCGGGGCTGGAGCAGATCGCGCGCTTCGGGATGCTGATCGGCATCGACGCGGCGAACGCCGAGGAGCTGGGGAGATTCAAGAAGGGCGACGAGTTCGGGCGATGAACGATCCGTGCCGGTTTGTGAGTTTGCGGCTGGTCGCGCTCCCGCTCGCCGTTCATGCGGAAGACGCGCGGCAATCCGTGTCCGCTGTTGAGCGTGCTCGGTTTCATCGGCGAGTTGAAACTCGGGTTCCAGGCAGGTCGCCCATTCCTCATCGTCCGTTCCGCCGTCGAATCGAGCACTGCGGACTTGACGAATCGGCCTACGCACACCAATGGGGCGAAGATCGATGCGAAGGACGTTATTGAAGCCACTGCTGGCTGCCGTCTCAGTCGCAGCCATTACTGCCGGTTACTTCCTCTTCCAGCACAGAGAGCAACGCATGGATCGGCTGTATGCAGAGGCCGCAGGGCTTCCGCCGGCCTCTCATGGCAGCGCGGAAGCTCGGGCTGCTGTAAGAGAACTCGGCTCATTCAGGGGTGCCAAAACTACGCAGATGCTCCTGAGAATCGCCATGGGCCAGACACCCTTTCCGTGGCCGGACGTTCAGCGCGAGGCGATCGATGCGTTGGCGTCTCGGCATGATCCGAGTGTCACAGCCGCTCTGGCGAGCGTCTTACAGCCGCATTATCCGCTGCCGACGCGACAGGCCGCCGCAGAGGCTTTGAGACTCTTGCCGTGCACCGAGGAGTGTGTCAAGTCGATCCTGCACTATCTTGAGCGTGTGTGGCAGGGCGAACCAAACTACGAGGACAGGACGCGCTTCCCTCCGGGGCTGGATGAGCCGGTGAAGGCGGACCTGGCGAAGGAGCAGCAGGCACTGTACCAGGCACTCTACGCGGTGCTGAAGCGTGAGGGCAGGACGACGATGGGAGCCCTGGTTCAGGTGCATGGTCTTGGGACCGACAGCCCGTCAAGGTTCGGTCTGACCTTGCTCTCCCGCATGCAGTTTCGCGAAGCTTGCCCATGGGTGCTGCAGTCGGCGCAGTTGATGAAGCAGAGTTCAGCGGATTCCTTTCTAGCCCCGCGGGAGGAGCTCGAAGAGACCCTGCGCTCCCTGAAATGCCGGTAAGGCTCCCGAAACACCCGGTCGAAGACGACCGCGCGGTTCTTGCTCATTCGGCAGGAGCATCTCGCGATCGGTTCACCGCTCCGGAGCCTTCGATTGGACCTGGCCCGGGGTTAAGATCAGGAGCCGTGAGTCAGCGGCCGGAAGCCGGGAGCCGGTCTTCGGGCGCAGGTTCGGCGTCCGGGACTTTGCCCAGGGCGGCAAGAAACCTGTCGCGGTTGCCGCGAGCCGCCATCTGCTCCACCCGGTTCCAGCCGGCCAGTTGCTCGGCGAGGGCGGCGACGACCATGCGCTCGACAGAGACCTGCTGGCGGTCTGCCAGGTCGGCAATCCGTTGATACAGGGCCTCCGGAAGTGTAACGCTCAGCCTCATGGTTTCTCCCCCATCATCGCAGGAAACGAGCCTGGAGCGGCCACCGAATCGAGGATGTCGCCGATGTCGCTCGACGTGAGCGTGGCGCCGGCGCACACGCGTTTCAGTGTCTGCTCGTATTCCAGGACGAGGGGCACGGACAGATTCATCTTCCAGCGCCCATCGCCCACCAGGCGAAGCAGACGGTGCGACGCGCGGCGCTTCGGACGTGGCACGAGAAGCGCAACGGCCCGCCCTCCCATTGCGCCAAACCGCTGCACCTGTGGCGGTTTTCGTCGTACCCGACCCTGTAGAATCAGCAGGTTATAGGTTTACAACCGCCTGGGCCCAGGCGGTTCTGGCTTCCGACGAGCATCACCACCGCCTGGGCTTCGGCGGCGCGGGATTCGCCGACGGGGCCGAGCTTTTCGGCGGTCTTGAACTTCACCGAGACGCGATCGAGGTCCAGGCCGAGGGTGGCAGCGAGCTTCTCGCGGATGGCGCTGCGGTAGTCCTGGAGCTTGGGGCGCTCGAGGATGACGGTCGCGTCCACGTGGACCAGGCGGTAGCCGCGCTCGGCGGCGAGCGAGAGGGCGTGGCGCAGGAACAGCAGGCTGTCGGCGCCGGCCCAGCGCGGGTCGGAATCCGGGAAGTGCATTCCGATATCGCCCAGAGCGGCCGCTCCGAGCACAGCGTCGGTGATGGCGTGCGAGAGCACGTCGGCATCCGAGTGGCCTTCCAAGCCCAGTTCGGAGGGCACGGTGACGCCGCCCAGGATGAGCGGCCGGCCGGGAGTGAGCCGGTGGAGGTCCCAGCCAATGCCGGTGCGGTACTCTCTCAAGTCAGGATGCCTTCCGTTGAGCTACTTGTTCGGCCAGGAAGAGCCGGGCCAGGTCCATGTCGGAGGGCTTGGTGATCTTGATGTTGCGGTCGCTGCCGAGGACTACCGAGACCTCGACCTCCTCGAGGCGCTCCACCAGGCTGGATTCGTCGGTTCCGATAAAGCCGTCTTCGCGAGCCTTCTCGAAGGCCTGCTTCAGCAAGGGATAGCGGAAGACCTGGGGCGTCTGGGCCAGAGTGAGGCGCTCCCGCGGGAGCGTGGCGCGGACCTTGTTCTTGCGAACCTGCTTGACGGTATCCACGGGCACGATGCCGACAATGGCGGCGCCGGATTGGGCCGCTTCCTCGATGACGTTCTCGATGGTGACGCGGTCGATAAACGGCCGCACCGCGTCGTGCACCACCACCAGGTCGGTATCGGGGTCGAGGACCGCCAGGGCGTTCTGTACCGACTCCTGGCGCGAATCGCCGCCCTCGACCAACCGGACCGGGGTGGGCAGAGCCTCCTGCCGGAGCAGGCCCTCGAACCAATTCATATCCTCGTGGCGCAGCGCCACCAGGATTTCCCCCACCGGGGGACAGGCGACGAACTTGCGGATGGTGTGGAGCAGAATGGGAGAGCCGTCCAGCAACATGAATTGCTTGCGGCTGGTGCCGGTCCTTTCAGCCGAACTGTGGCCCATGCGGGTGCCGAGACCCGCGGCGGGGAGGATGACCGCTACTTTCATGGCCGAGATTCGATTGTAGCTCCAAAGAGCACAGGCTGAAGGCCTGTGCCAGGGTTAACCGTTGGGCGGCGTCGGGGCGGAAGCCGTCTGCTCGCGGTGCGGCGGGCGGTCGGGGTGCTTCTCGGTGTGCTGCGTCTTGTCGTAAACCGCGTGCACGCGTTCGTCGAAGCGGCCGAAGATCATCTTGCCCGCCGTGGTTTGGAGAACGCTGGTGACGGTGATGTCGATGGTCTTGGAAATCAGGCGCTTGGCGTTATCGACCACCACCATGGTGCCATCGTCCAGATAGGCCACTCCCTGGTTGTACTCCTTGCCTTCCTTGAGGATGAACACGCGCATGGTCTCGCCCGGCAACACGATGGGCTTGAGCGCGTTGGCCAGCTCGTTGATGTTGAGCACCTCGACGCCGTGCAGTTGCGCCATCTTGTTCAAGTTGAAATCGTTGGTGACGATCTTGCAGTCGTACACCTTGGCCAGCTCGATCAGCTTCATGTCCACGTCGCGGACGTGGGGGAAGTCATCCTCGAGAATCTGAACGTTCAGGTGCGCCATTTTCTGCACGCGCTGGAGGATGTCCAGGCCGCGGCGGCCGCGGTTGCGCTTCATCGAGTCGGCCGAGTCGGCCACCAACTGCAATTCGCGGAGCACGAACTGGGGGATCACGATGGTGCCGTCCAGGAAGCCGGTCTCGGCGATGTCGGCGATGCGCCCGTCGATGATCACACTGGTGTCCAGGATCTTGAAGGTCTGTTTGCCCGCCTGCTCCCCGCCGAAAATGCCGCCCAGCGCCGACAGGTTCAGCATCTCACCCTTGTTGGCCCCGATCACCAGTCCGATGTAAGTCATCCACAGGAGGACCAGGATCTGGAGGAACGGGAGGATGGGCTGCTCCTTGCTGAAGGACCACTGGAAGATGAGGGCCATCAGGACCGCCCCAACGATGCCCAGGATGGAGCCGATGGCAGCGCCGATCAGCCGCTTCAGGCTGACCTCCTTGACGCGCATTTCAAAGAACACAATACCCAGCCCCACGGCTAGCCCGGCCAATCCGCCCGCGATGCGCTGCGGGAGGGAGAGGCTGGCTGCCACGTCCCTAAAAGGGGTTAGAAAGTAGCCGGTCAGGCCCAGCAATAAGACGAATAGACCACGAATAATCAGCATGTTCGTCATGACCTTGCCTCGCACTTAGAATCAACTCCCCGGGGCTGCTCGTGGCACGACCTGGAGAGCAACATGAATCGCTTCCACTCCCTTGCCGCGTGTAGCAGGCACAGGGCGGGATGAACACCCGTCCGGACGGCCCGGAGGCGGGTCGTGCCGCCGCCCGTCAACGACGGCGCGGCGGGTAGTAGCGCCTGGTGTCTTACAACGTTGCCGGCGCCCACGCTGCGTAGCGATTGACGCCCAATCCACTCCGATGCGCGCGGCGCCACTTAGGCGGGACGGATGATGCCACTCCCCCGCACGGCTCGCGGCGAGCAACGGGGCCACGCCACAAACGGCGGGGGACAAAATTAAAAATGCGCAATTCTCGCCCCGCGCATCGAGTATATCATATTCGATGCAGCATACCACGAAAACGGTGCAATCCGGGTGCCAAATGCCGGGGGTTGCGCGACATGGAAGTGGAGGCATCCTGGCGAGGCCGGAGAGCGGGGTGAACCCCGGCCTCCGCCTGCAGGTCAGGCGGGGGAGCAGGGAGCACCGCAATGGGGGCGGCTAAAGGACCTTGGCGAGTTCGGCGGCGAAAGCGCTCTTGGGCGCCTCCGGGCCGCTCTTGCCTCTCTTGTTGTGCCGGCGGCCATGCTGCAGGACCCGGTCGTCGGGCTTGGCCAGCGACCTCGGCTTGGGCGGCTGCGCGGGGTTGGCGCGGAGCAGCCTGCCCTCCAGCGGCGCGCGATCGAAGCGGCGGATGATCGCCTGCATCTCCTCCTGGTTGGGGGCGTCGATGAAGGCGAAGCCTTTGGACTCCTGGGTCTCGGGATTGCGGATGACCTTGATCGCATCAGCGACCAGGGCTTCCGAGGCGAGCCACGACTGGATGTCGTCAGCGGTCACCCAGGCAGGAAGATTGCCGAGAAAAACTGTAAAACTCATTCGCGGTGTTGATTACTCCGTTGGGTGGAATATTGGGGAAGCAAAGCGTGGGCGTCCGTCCATGATCATCTTAGCAGAGCGAATCGGTGGTTGCAAACGCCTCCCGCGCGAAATTGCAGTACCTTCGGGACTTTTCTTCGCTTACCAGGCCGTGACCGAATGAGGGGCAGATTGGAAACCCGCCCCTCGATGCCATTACGCCAAGCTGACGGCGCGGACGACCTTGACGGCCGGGTTCTCCTTGAGCTGGGCGATGACGCTCTCGGGAACGGCGCCGTCGGTTTCGACCACGGCGAGGGCTTCCAGCGGCTCGCCCTCTCGGAGCGGAAGGTCGCGGCGGCCGAGCGAGAAGTTGGCGATGTTCACGCCGTTCTTGCCGAGCACGGTGCCCACGTGACCGATGACGCCGGGCACGTCCTGGTTCTTCATAAACAAGAGGTTGCCGGCCAGTGGCGCCTCGCAGTGGATGCCGTCCACCTGCATGAGACGGGGCCGGCCCAGCACCACGGCGCCTTCGACGGTAGTGACGCCGGCATCGGTCTCCAACTCCAGGGTGACCGAATCGACGTGCGCCGCCTTGGGCCCGTGACGCTCTTCGACGGCGAGGGAGCGCTGTTCGGCAAGCTGCATGGCGTTGACCAGCGTGGCGCGTTGCGAGAGCCAGCGGTTCAGCAGACCGACCAGGCCGGCGTTGCGGACCAGGTGCGTCTTGCCGTCGCCGATCTTGCCAGAATAGGTGAACCGCACGCCCTTGGGATAGCCGCTGGCGATCTGGGCGGCGAGACTGCCCAGGCGCTCGGCGAGCGCGATGTAGGGGCCGAGGACCCGGTACTGTTCGGGAGTGAGCGCGGGCATGTTGACCGCGTTGATGGCGACACCGTTGCGGAGGTACTCGGCGATCTGCTCGGCGATGCGGACGCCGACGATTTCCTGGGCCTCCTCGGTGGACCCGGCGATATGGGGTGTTGCCAGAACCGTCTCCATCGAGAGCAGCGGATGATCGGGGGGCAGCGGCTCGGGGGAGAAGACATCGAGGGCCGCGCCGGCGACCTTGCCGGAGCGCATGGCCTCCACCAGCGCGTCCTGGTCGATCATCTCGCCGCGGGCGCAGTTGACGATGCGCACGCCGGGCTTCATTTGTTCGAAAGCCTCGCGGGAAAGGACCTTCCGGGTCTCGGGCGTCAGCGCCATGTGGAGCGTGATGTAGTCGCTCTCGGCGAACAGGCGCGCGAGGCTCACCAGTTCCACGTCCAGATCCTCGGCGACCTGGGAACTGACGTACGGATCGGCGGCCAGGACCCGCATTTCGAGCGCGCGGGCGCGCTTGACGACCTCACGGCCGATGCTACCCAGGCCGAGAATGCCCAGGGTCTTGCCGCGGACCTCGTTGCCCAGGAACTTCTTCTTCTCCCACTTGCCGCTCTTGGTGGAGACACTGGCCTGCGGGATGGCGCGGGCCAGGGCGAGCATGAAGGCGACGGTGTGCTCGGCGACCGAGACGGCGTTGCCGCCGGGCGTGTTCATGACCAGGACGCCGGCCGCGGTGGCGGCGTTCAGATCGACGTTGTCGACGCCTACGCCGGCGCGCCCGATCACCCGGAGCTTCGGCGCTTTTTCGAGCACCTCGCGGGTAACCTTGACGGCGCTGCGCACCACCAGGGCGTCGGCCTCCGGCAGGTGGTTCAGGTACTCCTTGGGGTTGGAGAGCACGACGTTCCAGCCGGGCTGGGCCTGGAGCAATTCGATACCCGCGGCTGCCATGGGTTCTGCGATGAGAATGTTCATAGACTCCTCGGGGACCGCTCCCTTACGGCCGCGGCGCGGAAAGGGCGGCTTGCGCGTAGACTTTCTGGACGGCCGCGACGCCGGTCCCGTATGTAACGGGATAGCCGTTGGCGGCCAAGATGATTTCCAGTTCCGCGATCACCGCGAACAGGTCGGCGAAATCGAAGTAGCCCAGGTGGGCGATGCGGAAAATCTTGCCCTTCATGCTGCCCTGTCCGTTGGCGATGATGGCGCCGAAGCGGCTCTTGAATTCCTTGACGATGACGCCGGAATCCCAGCCCTGGGGCGCCTTGATGGCGGTGACCGAGGACCCCGGCGAGCCGGCGGCGAACAGTTCCAGGCCCAGCGCCAGGGCGGCCTCACGGGTGGCGCGGGCGAGCAACTGAGCGTTTTCGATCACCTTGGCCATACCCATCTGCTTGAGGTATTCCAGGGCGGCGGCCAGGCCCAGGATCAGGCTGGTCGAGGGTGTCCAACTGGACTCGCCGGCGTCGGCGCTCTTCTTTTCCTTCTTGATGTTGAAGTAGTAGTGCGGGAGGTTCGAGCTATCGGCGAAGCGCCAGGCCTTGGGGCTGAGCGCGAGGAAGGCGAGCCCCGGGGGAATCATGAAGACCTTCTGAGAGCCGCCAACGACCACGTCCAGGCCCCAGCCGTGGATGTCCAGCGGCATGGTGCCGATGCCGGTGATGGCGTCGATGACGAAGATGGCCTCGGTCTTCGAGACTGCCGCAGCCATGGCGGGCACGTCGTGGGCCACGCCGGTCGAAGTCTCGGAAGCCTGCACGAAGACGCCGCGAGCGGCGGGGTTGGCTTCCAGCGCCGCTTCGACGCGTTCGGGCGCGACCACGTCGCCGTAATCCGCCTTGAGGACCACGGCATCGAGGCCGAACGCGGAGGCCATCTCGACCCAGCGTTCGCCGAACTTGCCGGCCGAACAGACGATCACCTTGTCGCCACGCGAGAACAGGTTGGACACGGCGGCTTCCATCGCGCCAGTGCCCGATGAACTGAATATGAGAACATCGTGGGTCGTGCCGAGCACTTCTTTGAGGTCCTGGAGTGCCGAGCGGTAAACGGTGCGAAAATCCTCGGTCCGATGATGGATGTCCGACGCCATCATGGCCTGCAAAGCACGGGGGTAGAGGGGGGTGGGCCCCGGCGTTAAGAGACGTTGTTTCCGGATGTGCATAAAAAAGGTGGTTTCATTAGAATAGCAGAATTATGCCGCTTCTCGACCAGGTACAACGAGACATGACCCAGGCCATGAAGGCCCGGGACGAATCGCGCCTCAGCGGCTTGCGGATGATCAAGACGGCGCTGAGGAAGCACGAGGTGGATTCGATGAAGGCGCTCGACGAAAAGACCGAGCTGCAAGTGCTGAACACTCTCATCAAACAGCGCCGGGAGGCCGCCGGGCTGTTCCGCCAAGGCGGCCGGCCGGAACTGGCGGAGAAGGAGGAGGCCGAGCTCAAGCTGATCGAAGGCTACATGCCGGCATCGGCGAGCGATGAAGAGATCGCGGCGGCGATCGCGGAGGCGCTGGCCGAGACCGGTGTGACGTCGCTCAAGCAGATGGGCGTAGTGATGAAGGCGGCGCAGGCGCGGCTCGCGGGCCAGCGCGTCGACGGCAAAGCGCTCAGCGAAAAGGTGCGGGCGCGGCTTTCCTAATTCTCAGGCTCTGAGCAAGGCCAGCACCGCCTGCGGAGTGGCATGGGCCTGGGCCACGATCGCCGCGGCCGGCTGTTCGATCATCCGGGTCTTGGCGCGGTTGGCGGCTTCGGAGGCGACGCCGGCACTCTGGATGCGCGCTTCGGCCCCCGGGGAGGTGGGGTTCCGCGACGGGGTCAGCGTGACCGCGTCGCGCCTCTTTTCGTCTCCGTCGGGGATTCGGTCCTGGTCGCCGGAGGACCGCTGGGTGGTTTGGCCCTGCATGTCGCGGGTTGCCCGAACATTCTGTTGTGCAATCGGCGAGTTGACTTTGGTGTCAACCGATAAAGACATGGGCGCTCCTGTGGTTCCGATCTCTCCCGGCGTCCTGCCGGGATCGGCCTGAATCCGGCCTTATCCGTCGTATCGACCCGCGGAAGGCGATTTTGAGCTTTTCTTGATACAATCGGCGGTATCCGATGGATGAGATCCTGACCAAGCGGCAGGCGCAGGAGCGGGCCAACCGGATCAGTGCGTTCCGCGAGGAGCTGGCCCAACTGGAACGGGAGGGGGCGCTGGCGCTGTCCGAGGAGCAGCGACAGGGGGTCGAGCGGCGCCTGGCCGAGACTCTGGCGGCGCTGGCAGAGCGGTTCGATGTCGACACCTCGGAATCCCAGAAGCAGATTTCCTGGGGGATGCGGATCGCCTCGACCCTGGGTGGGCTGGCGCTATGCGCGGCGGTGTTCCTGTTCTTCTACCGGTTCTGGGGAGCGCTCGGGACCGCGACGCAGGTGGGAATCCTGGTGGCGGCGCCGCTGGGGGCGGTCCTGCTGACGGATTTCGCGGCGCGGCGCGAGCGGACCCTGTACTTTGCGTCGCTGGCGGCGATGGTGGCCTTCGCCTGCTTCGTGCTCGACCTGAACGTGATGGGGAGCATCTTCAATTTGACGCCCAGCCCCCATGCGTTCCTGGCGTGGGGGGCGTTCGCGCTGATCCTGGCGTATGCCTACCGCCTGCGGCTGCTGCTGGCGGCGGGGCTGGTGTGCGCCGGGGCCTGGGCGGCGGCGAACTTCGCCACATTGTGCGGGATCTATTGGGCGCAGTTCCCAGCGCGCGCGGAAAACGTCATGGCGGTGGGGCTGATTGTGCTGGGGGTCCCAGCGTTGCGGCCGCACCGGCGGATTCCCGAGTTCCCGTGGGTGTACCGGCTGGTTGGGCTGCTGGCGGTGTTCCTGGCGATTCTTTTGGTGGCGCTTTCGGGCGAATCGAGTTACCTGCCGTTTGAACCGAAGAATGTGGAGCGCTGTTACCAGTTGGTGGGGCTGGCGGCGTCGGCGGGGGTGATCTGGGCGGGCGTCCGGCGGCGGATGCCGGGAATCGTGAACCTGGGCTCTGCGTCTTTCGTGGTCTTCCTGTACATCCGGCTGCACCGGGCGTTGTGGGATGTGCTCCCGAAGTACCTGTTTTTCCTGCTCATCGGGCTGATCGCGCTGGGGTTGCTGGCGGCCTTCCAGCGGATCCGGAGGAGGCGCGAGGCATGAACCGCTGGGGCGTCGTGGGGACGATGGCCGTGGTGGTGGCGGCGAACGTGTACGTCCTGATTGGCGTTGCGATCGACCGCGCCGGCGGCGTGGTGCAGAAGATCGAGTTGACCGAGCAGGAGCTGCCGATCTGGGGAACCAGCGAGGACAACACGGGGGTTGCGGTGCGGCTATCGTGGAGCCCGTACCGGACTTCATTCCTGGAGCGGCCCGCGCTCGATCAGGCGAAGCTCGCGGAACTGGGCTTTGACTGCAGCGTGCCGGCAGAAGACCGCGAGGCCGAGTCGCACTACCGCAGGCTGACGCTGCGGCGGCTGTGGATGGTTCTGGAGTATGACGGACCAGCGTGGCGGGAATGGGCCGGCATCCTGACAACGCACGACGAAAAGAGATCCTCTCGGTTGATACTCGTCGAGGGGTCCAGGACGCTGCGGTGCTGCGCGCGAAGTACCCCGATCAGAGCCACTACCTGATCGTGCCTGCGCTGATCCGCGCGACGTTGCGCTATGCGGGCTCCAAGCCTCAGGAGGTCGTCGGTACGATCACCGGGCCGCTGGCCGAGATCCACGTCCCACATCCATACGCGCGCACGCTCGCCGGGCTGCGGGGGAAACCCTACCATCTCACGCTGTGCTACGGGAAGCGGTACGAGCCTTGGATTTGCGGGTGCCGGCCGTAGCCCTATACTTGAGAGCGTGCTTACTCGGCGGTCGGTATTGCAGATGCTCGGCGCGGCGGGGATCATGGCGCCGGCGCGGAAAGGTGTTTTGATCCTGGGCGGGACGGGCTTCCTTGGGCCGGCGACCGTGGAGGCGGCCCTGGCCCGGGGCCATCGACTCACGCTGTTCAACCGGGGACGGACGCGCCCCGGCCTGTTCCCCGATCTGGAGAAGCTGACCGGCGACCGCGACCCGCGGAAGGGCGAGGGGCTGAAGGCGCTCGCGGGGCGGCAGTGGGACGCGGCGATCGACAACTCGGGCTATTATCCGCGGATGGTCGGGGCGTCGGCGAAAATGCTGGCGGGGGCGGTAAAGCAGTACATCTTCATCTCCAGTATCTCGGCCTACGCCCAGGACAGCGGGGAGGGGGCGGACGAGACGGCGCGGGTGGCGACGATCCCCAACCCGGCCATCGAGGAGATGGGGCCGAACTGGGAGAACTTCGGTGCGCTGAAGGCACTCTGCGAGCGCGCGGCCGAAGAAGCCATGCCGGGGCGCGTAACGGTGGTGCGGCCCGGCTACATCGTCGGGCCGGACGATCCCAGCGGGCGGTTCACCTACTGGCCAGTGCGGGTGAATCGCGGGGGCGAGATCCTGGCGCCGGGCGAGCCGGCGGACCCGGTGCAGTTCATCGACGTGCGGGATCTGGGCGCGTGGCTGGTCCAGGTGGTCGAAGACGGCACGACGGGCGTGTTCAACGCCACCGGACCCGAGAAGCGGCTTGGGATGGGCGAGCTTCTCACGGCGTGCCAGCGCGCCACCCCGACGAAGGGCACGCCGACCTGGGTGAGCGCGGAGTTTCTGGAAAAGCAGCAGAAGGTGGAGTTGCCCATCTGGGCGGCCTATCGGGGGAAGACCAAGGGGTTCCACACGCGGAAGATCGCGCGGGCGCTCGAGGCGGGGCTGCGATTCCGGCCGCACCAAACGACGGTCACAGACACGCTGGCGTGGTATAAGACGCAGGGACCAGACGGACGCGTGAAGCTTGCGGGCCCCACGCCGGAGCAGGAGGCGGCGGTGCTCGCGGCCTGGCGACGGGAGGCTGCTACTTCCCCGGCGCAGGCTCGCTGAACTTCATTTCGCTGTCGGCGCTGAACAGGCGGAAGGGAGAGTACCGGAAGACGTTCTCAACCACCAGGTCGGGGCCGACGAACTGGCGGTGCACCACCGACACCGGCACCAGCACGCCGTGGTGGCTGAGAACGTAGTCCACGGTGGCTTCGTAGCGCGTGACGCGTTCGCCCTGCTTGGTGGCCGACCGCAAGACCACGCGCAGCGGGCGCCCATCGGAGCGCCGGACCCAAAGCTGGCCCTCCAGCGGCTGATGAATCGCCTTGCGTTTCTCGAAGATGAGCAGGGCGCCCGGCCCACCGCGCTGCTGGAAATGGAAGATGGTGGCGGCCTCCGCGCCGACCATGCCGGCGCCTTCGAGGCGGAAGCTGTAGTCGTCGAGCCTGCGCCGGGCGAAGAGCAGCAGAACCTGGCCGAAATCGGTGACCGCGCCGACCAGGCCGTGCTTCTCGAAATCCTCGAGCATGCGCTTCTTGAGCGCGTCGTCCTCCGAACGCAACCCAATGGTGAGGGTGCGGCGAGCCTTCTCCTGGCTGGCGACCCGCCGGCCGTCGACCGAAACCACCTGGCGCAACTCGTGCAGCGCGTTGGGCGCCTCCCTGAAGGTGGAGAAACCGTACTCGGAGACGATGACGCGCGTGCGATACTCTGGTTTGGGAGGCGGAAGGGGGGCCTTGCCGAGCCGGGGCCGGACGCGGCGGGGCGGCTTGAGTGCCCGCTGCTCGAGAGTCTCCTGTGCGAGCATCTTGACGGCCGTCATGCGGAAGACCTCGGCCTCCTCGGAGACCCGGGCGAGCATGGCGGCGATCCGGCCGTCCGGAGGCGGCTGGGCGCCCTGGAAGCCCGTGGCGGCTGCCAGGAGCGAGGCGGCACAGACGGCGAGACGCAACGGCATGGCTTGATTGTAACGAATCGGTCGCTTACTACTTGCGGACGGGCGCGATCATCGCTAGAATCAATGAGTTTGTACACATTCCTGGAGGGTTCATGTCGGTTGAGCAGAAGGTGAAGCAGATCATTGTCGAGCAGCTCGGAGTGGACGAGGGCCAGGTGGACAACACCGCCTCCTTCGTGGACGACCTGGGCGCCGACTCCCTGGACATCGTCGAACTCATCATGGCGTTCGAGGAAGCCTTCGACCTCGACATCCCGGATGAGGACGCCGAGAAAATCGCCACCGTGAAGGATGCAATCGATTATATCGACGGCAAGATGGCCAAGAAATAGCTTCCGGCCAGCACATGCCGGTTTCCAGCCAGAGGAGCGTAGCTTTGTCGCGCAGGGTTGTGGTCACGGGTATCGGACTGGTATCCCCCGTGGGAATCGGGACCGAGCAGACTTGGGAAGCCATCCGGAACTCACGCAGCGGCATTTCCCGATTCACCGCGTTCGACTCTTCGGCGTTCAGTTGCCGGATCGGGGGGGAAATCCGGGAGTTCCAGCCCGAACTGTACATCGAGCGCAAACAGATCAAGAAGATGGGGCGGTTCATCCACTTCGCCGTCGCGGCGACGGATTTCGCCCTGTCGGCCTCGGGGCTGAAGGTGACCGAGGACAACTCCGAGCGCGTCGGGGTGTACATCGGCAGCGGGATCGGCGGGTTCGAGGTGATCGAGCGGGAGTTCGAGCAACTGATGGCGCACGGGCCCAAGCGGCTCTCCCCGTTCTTCATCCCGGCGTGCATCGTGAACCTGGCCTCGGGCTACGTTTCGATCCGGGTGCGAGCCAAGGGGCCGAACTCGGCCACCGCGACAGCCTGCACCAGCAGCGCGCACGCCATCGGGGACTCGTTCCGGCTGATCCAGCGGGGCGATGCCGACGCGATGGTGTGCGGAGGGGCCGAGGCGCCGATCTGCCGCATGGGCATCGGCGGGTTCGCGGCCATGCGCGCCCTCTCCACCCGGAACGACGAGCCGGAGCGGGCCAGCCGGCCGTGGGATAAGGGCCGCGACGGGTTCGTGGTCGGGGAAGGATCGGGCATCCTGGTGCTGGAAGAACTGGAGATCGCCAAGCGCCGCGGCGCGCCCATTGTCGCCGAAATCGTCGGTTACGGGATGAGCGGCGACGCGTACCACATCACTGCCCCAGCCGAGGACGGCGACGGCGCCTTCCGCGTGATGCGGAACGCCCTGCGGGACGCGGGCATCGAGCCCACCGCGGTCCAGTACATCAACGCGCACGGCACCTCGACCGTCGTCGGTGACCGGGTGGAGACGGTGGCTCTGAAGCGCTGCTTCGGGGAGTACGCGTATAAGCTGCCCGTGAGCTCGACCAAATCCATGACCGGGCACCTGCTCGGCGGGTCCGGCGGCCTGGAGGCGGGCATCACGGTGCTGGCCATCCGCGACCAGATTGCGCCGCCTACGATCAACTACGAGGTTCCCGACCCGGACTGCGACCTGGACTACGTTCCCAACACCGCGCGGCCGATGCGGATCGAGTACGCGCTGTCGAATTCCTTCGGGTTCGGCGGCACCAACGGGTGCCTCATCTTCAAGCGCTATACTGAGTGACGCCTGCGCCGTAGTCCGGATACTCGGAGGCGATCATGAAAGAGGGTTTGTCGCTCCTGACCTGCGTGACGCCCATCTGCGCCTTCCTGCTGATCGCGATGGCGTGCAGCGGCTTCGTTAACGGAGTAAAACCGCCGCCTCTGGCCGAACTGTCCCGCCTGGCCGAGCAGGGACGCCTGGATGGCGTGAGTATCGAGTACTGGGTGGGCGGCGGCCTTCCCCCTCCCTACTATCGATCCGACCAGTTCCGTCTTCTCAGCGTTGAGAACCGCGATACTCTCGAGTTCGCCCGGCCCTACCGCGACCCGGCGGCGAAGCTCGAGGGACTGGTCGAGAAATACCAGCTTCCCGCCCAGCCGTCCGAGGTCCGCGGGCTGGCGAAGCTCATTCTCGAAACCGGCGTGTTCGAGCGGCAGTTCCCGGAGGAAAAGGACCCGGGCCGCGCGGACGCCCTGGCTACCGAAGTCATCGTCACCGCCGGCGGGCGCGAATTCAAGCGGCGCTATTTCACGGGGGCGCCCAAGCCGCTCGAGCCGCTGCGGGCCGAGGTGGAGCGGCTCATCCAGCGGCTCACCGCGAGCGGCACACGCCAGATCCTCTCCCAGGGCAAGCCGATCGAGGAGTCGGTCCCGCTCGCGAGGCTAGCGGAAGAAGTCGGCAGGCGAATCGACCGGCGGCTCTCGGCGAAGGGAAGGCTCGTGGTCTGGCTCCGCGAGAGCGAGGACAACCCGGCGCCGGAAGCGGCTCGGGACGTGAAGCGTGCGCTGGAGACGAAGACCGGCCTGGTCTTCTCGACGCAGCGCGTGGCGGGAGCCACGCCGGTTCCTTCGGGAACGCCGGGCGGCCACGTCCACATGCTCATCTACGCGTTCGATCCGCACCCCGACGTGGTCCTCTGGGTCGGCGAGGTGAACGGCCGCATCTGTGTCACCGAACGGGACGCGGGGAAGGATCCCATGGCGCCGGCTGCCAGTTGGAACTGGACCCTGGATGTGCGATAGCGCCGGCCCGGATCTTCAAGCGGCAGCGTGTTTCTCGAGCGCGGCGCTGTAAGTCTCGAGGTCCTCGAGACGGGCGGTGACGAGCGTCTTCTCCATGTCCTCGCCGGTTTCGAGCATGTGCTGGAGGTGGAGCGCGGCCAGGCGCGAGCACCGGGGATCGGTGATCGGACGGCCGGTCTTGCGGCCGAGTTCGAGCAGGTGCGGGTGCAGGAGCGCGATCACCTTCTCGCTCCGCTGGGCGCCGTCGTAAAGGGCGAATTTCACGTCGACCGAATCGCTGTGACGGATGGAGATGGCGTTCTGGAGCCACAGGAAACTCACCTGCCAGACCTCCCCGAAGGGGTCGCGGGCCTGGAAGCTCCGGAAGTTCTCAACCATCCTAGCCACATGCTAGCACGGAGAGACCGGGGGGCCGCTAACAGCCTGTGGTGGTCCGTGGCAGGTGAAACCGCCTGCCCCACGTCCAAGTGTCGGCACGAGTGCCGACACGGCAGGCTGAAGCCCACGCCACGGGTCCGCGAATAACTGTCAATCTGCATGCCGCAATACACTAGCGACATGCCAGCACGCGCCGGGTGAGAAGCCCGCGTCACCCGCGCGCCTCACGGTCCTCCCTGATCCCCGGAGTGCTGTCGGGGAGAGTGCCGTACTTGCGCCGGAGACGGTTGCTGAAAGCGTCGATTTTGCGGATGAGCGCCTGTTTCGACCGTTGAGCGTTGGCCCCCTTGGGCGGATTGCGTTTCGTTCGCTTTGGCATGGTGCGGCCCTAAAGTGCGCTGGAGTTCTGCTGGAGCAGCGAGAGGAACTCGTCGCGGGTCTCCTTGCGGGCGCGGAAGGCGCCCAGCATGGCGCTGGTGATGGCGCCGGAGTGCTGCTTCTCGACGCCGCGCATCATCATGCAGAAGTGGCGCGCCTCGCAGACCACGCCGACGCCGAGCGGGTCCAGCACGTCCTGGAGGGATTGCGCGATCTCCTGGGTCAGCCGCTCCTGAAGCTGGAGCCGGCGCGCGAACATGTCGACAATGCGCGGGATCTTGCTCAGGCCGACCACCTTCTGCTTGGGCAGGTAGGCGACGTGGATCTTGCCGAAGAACGGCAGCAGATGGTGCTCGCACAGGCTGAAAAACTCGATGTCCTTGACGATCACCATCTCGTCGTACTTCACCGCGAACATCGCCCCGTTCACGACCTGCCGGATGTCTTTCTGATAGCCGCTGGTCAGGTAGCGCAGCGCCTTCTCGACGCGCTCGGGGGTCCTGACCAGGCCCTCGCGCCCGGGGTTCTCCCCCAGCAGGCGCAGGACCTGCTCCATCATCGACGCGATCGAAGGCTCTTCGGGCTTGGGCGTCATTACCTTCACGGCAGCTTCACTCTTCATGGTATTTCAAAAATGTTCCTTTTCGTTTCCCGGATTCGGATTCGGTCCAGCCGGGGCCACTCGCCGGGGAAAACCGCGCTCCAGTTCCGGCGCAGCCGCCGCTCGACTTCGAGCGCCAAGTTCTCGGTGGTCGGGACCAGGGAGGCGAACTCCGGGACGTCCTGGTTCAGGTTGCGATGATCGAAGGCGCGGATCACTTCGCATCCCACCAGGCGATCCAGCGCGGAAACGTCGGCGACCTGGCCCGAGCGCTCCTCGACGGGACCGCGCACGCCGACCTCGAGCAGGTAGTCGTGGCCATGCCCGTAAGGGTTGCTGCACTTGCCGTACAGCTCCCGGTTCTCGGCCTCGGAAAGCTGCCGGGCGTGGAGCCGGTGCGACGCGGAGAACCGGTAGCGGCGCGTGAGCCGGATCATTGGTCCTCCCCGAAGTACTCGACGTAAAGGTCCTCGGTCTCGTACACACGGACCGAATGCAGGCGCGCGGCGGGGGAATTCAGATGCGGCGCGAGGCGCTTCCAGATCTCGATGGCGAGATTCTCGGTGGTGGGCACGACCCGGTCGAAGGGCGGCACCTCGTAGTTCAGGAAACGGTGGTCCATGGGTCCTACCACTTCGCGGTTCAGCACCTCTTTGAGCCGCTTCAGGTCAAACACCATGCCGGTGACCGGATCGGGCCGGCCTTCCAGGCTCACCTCGACCGCGTAGTTATGGCCGTGGCCGTGGGGGTTGGCGGACTCGCCGTACAGGGCGCGGTTCTCCTGGTCGGACAGACCCGGGCTGTGGCAGACGTGCGATGCCGAGAACTCGACCCGTCGCGTGATCAACATGCCCCACTCCTAGAGATGCCCACCCGTCCGAATGGATACACTAAGATGATAGGGATTCCCGATGGCGGCCGTCAAAACCGAGCGCATCCTCCAAGGCCTGATCGCCGTCAGCCTGGCCGTTTTGGCCTGGGTGGTGATCGACACGGTACGCGAGAAGGCAGTGGTGGTGACGGCGGGAGACACCGCGCCCGAGTTCTCGATCTCGACCGACGCCGGGCGCACCGTGACGCGCTCGGATTTTGGCGGCAAGCTGCTGGTGCTCAACTTCTGGGCCACCTGGTGCAAGCCCTGCCTCGATGAGATGCCGTCGCTCGACCAGTTCCAGAGAACCTTCGCGGACTCCGGGGTGGTGGTGCTGGGGGTGAGCGTGGACCAGAACGCGCAGGCCTACCGCAACGTCCTCGCGAAAGCCAAGGTGGCGTTCCAGACGGCGCGGGACCCGGAAGCGAAGATCAGCGCGGAGTACGGCACGTTCCAGTTCCCGGAGACCTACATCATCAACCGCGATGGCCTGGTGGTGGAGAAGATCGTCGGGCCGATGGACTGGACCGACAGCGGGCTGATTCGCCGGGTGAAGAAGCTGCTCTCGTCATGATCCCCACGGCGGCCAAACAGGAGCTGATTGCGGTGACCGGCCCGCGCGGTCTCCTCGACCGCCCGGAAGACCTCATGCTGTACGAGTACGACGGCGGGGTGGAGACCGGGCGGCCGGACGTGGTGGTGTTCCCCCGCTCGAGCCAAGACGTCGTCGCCATCGTGAAGGCGGCGCACCGGCACGGCGTGCCGATAGTGGGGCGCGGCGCCGGGACGGGACTGAGCGGCGGCTCGATTCCGGTCGAGGGCGGGATCGTGGTGGCGTTCTCGCGCATGAACCGGATCCTGGCGATCGACCTGGAGAACGAGCGCGCGGTGGTCGAGCCGGGAGTGGTGAACCTGGACGTCACCCTGGCCGTGGAGGGCCGGAACTACTTTTTCGCGCCCGACCCTTCCAGCCAGAAAGCCTGCACCATCGGCGGCAATGTGGCGGAAAACGCGAGCGGGGCGCACACGCTGGCCTACGGCGTGACCGGCAACCACGTGCTCGGGTTGGAGGCGGTGCTGCCCGACGGCACGCTGTTCACCACCGGCGGCAAGGAGCTGGATCTGCCGGGCTACGATCTCACCGGCTTCCTCACCGGTTCGGAAGGCACTCTGGCCCTGGTGACCAAGGCGGTGCTGCGGCTGATGCGCAAGCCGGAGTGCGTCCGGACGGCGCTGGCCATCTACAACGCGGCCGAGGACGCCGGCCAGACCGTCACCCGGATCACCGCGAGCGGGATCACTCCGGTGGCGGTCGAGATGCTCGATGGCGTGATGCTGCGAATGGTCGAGGAGGCCACGCACGCGGGCTACCCGATGGACGCCGCGGCGGTGTTGCTGATCGAGGTCGAGGGGCTGCGGGAGGCCGTCGAGGAGCAGATCGAACAGGTGCGCGAGGCGTGCCTGGGGTCGCGGGCGCGCGAGTTCCGCGTGGCGCAATCGGCCGGGGAGCGCGAGCTGTTGTGGAAGGGGCGGAAGAACGCGTTCGGAGCGGTGGGGCGCGTCAGCCCGACGTACTACGTGCAGGACGGCGTGGTGCCGCGCACCCAGATCGCGCCGACGCTGCGCTACATCCGGCAGGTGGCCGAGGAGTGCGGGCTCACCATCAGCAACATTTTCCACGCGGGCGACGGCAACATGCACCCTATTATCCTGTTCGATGCGCGCCGCGCCGGCGATCTCGAGAAAGCCAAGGCCGCGGGGGCGCGGATTCTGCGGCACTGCATCGCGGTGGGCGGCACCATCACCGGCGAGCACGGCGTGGGCATGGAGAAGAACGAGCTGATGGGAGAGCTGTTCGGCGCGGAGACCATCGAGCTGCTGCGCGCCTTCAAGATGCTGTTCGACCCGGCCTGCCGCTTCAACCCCGGCAAGATCCTGCCGACGGGCCGGGGGTCCGCGGAGATCCGCGCGCGGGCCTGACGCTGGCGGTGCGGCGCGCCGCAGGCGGTACAGGGACACGTCGCGCGCCGTGAAGATCAGTTCGGCGTGCGCCCGGAGGAAGCTGTCGTTGAGGATGGCGAGATCCCGCATCCAGGGATGCGCCTGCATCGATGCGCGATCGACCAACAAGTAGCGATACCCCCGCTCTTCGAGATAACGTACCAGCTCCGCTTCCGTGCCGCGCAACCCGGCGTCCCGCAGTGTCGCGGCCGCGCCGAAGACCCCGAAGATCCTGGCTTTTGTGTACAGGCGGAACTCGTTCCCGATGGAAAGCACCTGGGCGCCATCGGGCGCCTGCCTATCCAGGCGCCGCAACGCCCCATACACAGGAAGCGACCGCTCGAGGTAACTGTCGCGCGATTCCAGACCGAAGCTCACCCGGCACGGGAACCGTTCCGGAATCGGCGATCCCCACACTGTTTGCACCAAACCCGAGCAAATCACCAGAGAAACACAAGCCAACGCTCCCAGCCCGAGGAGAGGCTTTCTCCACCTGCCGCCCTGGGCGTGCAGCCATACGGACTCGACATTGAAAGCCGCCACCAGGGCCATCACGGGAACCACCGGCAGCAGGTATCGAATGTACTGCGCCATCTCGAACCAGATTGCGGCCGCCGCGGCGGCCACCAGGATCAATGGGATGGCCGCACGGCGCAGCCGCGGGGGATAGAGTCCGAACGCCCAGGGAAGCCCCAGCAGCGCCATGGAACCCAGATTGCCTGTGGGTCCCTCGACGAATTCCCCAGCGTATCTGGTGAGATTCCACGGCAACAGGAGCAGGCTCCAGACACTCTTCCCTCTTCCGAAGATGCCGAAGTTGAGGGAGGTGTTCTCCAACGCCCATTTTGGACTCCGAAACACTGCGTTGCAGAAGGGAAACACCGGGTTCCCCGTCCACCACCAGTTGCGCCACAGCCAGGGGGCCCAGACCAACATCATCGGCACACCCACCCGAAGCGCGCCGGCGGCGCACCCGCGCACCGATCTGCCGCGGATGGTCGCCCCCAGCACCACCGCCGCCAGCAGCGGCAATAGCAGCATGCCGGTGTTCAGCTTGGTCCGCCAGCGTCAGCGCCTCGGTATACAGCATTTCGGCGTTTTGGGCCCAGTAGGAACGGAACTCCTCGGGGACCTCGACCACGCGATGTTCCCCCGCGTAGATCGCGGGCACGCCCACATGGTAGGTCAGAGCGCCGGAGCTAGTGGCAGGCGCGAAGGCCCGGACCATCGCGCCGGCCAGGCAAACCAGGACCATGCCCGACGCCAGAGCGGTCAATCGGAGATCAGCGGTCTTCCACCGTCCCGGCAACTCCCTCAGCGCGGCGATCCACTGCGGGAAACCGGCGCGGCAGGCGCGCAGCAGCCCTGGAAGCGCCAGCGCCGAGAACAAGATCCATATTGCCGCCGGCCGCAGCCCACCCAGACTCCCCAGCCCCAGCGTGAGCAACGACTGAGCCCCCAGACCAAGAACCCAAGCCAGCAGGAGCCGCGCCAGGGGTCCCATCGTGAGCCTGCGGGCCACCGCCCAAAGAACCAGTTCGCCCAGCCCGAGAGCGGTGGTCAACATCCAGATGAGCGTCAGCACGGCGGCCACCGCCCCCGAGCCGATCATCGCCAGCACAAAAAGCGTTGTGGCGGCCGCGAGGCTCCCCGCCAGGAGAAAACGCCCTCGCCCAATGGGGAACAGCACGCCGATGCCCGCGGCGGCACCCACGAAAACCAGAGTCCAGCGCCGCCGAGAGCGCCAGGCTCGCCACACCCACCCAAAACCAGACGGACTCGCCTTTCTTCGTGGTCACTCAGGGTCGGCCTGTCACCTCACGGTAGATTGTATACCCCGAAAGGCGCCGGCGTCGCTCGTGGAGCAGTAGGGGGCCGTGAAGCCGCTCCGAGCGTCGGCGCGGAGCGAATCGCGGTAGAATAGGGGGTCTCGGGCCGTGGCGCAGCCTGGCTAGCGCGCTTGCTTGGGGTGCAAGAGGTCCCGGGTTCAAATCCCGGCGGCCCGACCAGCCTTTTCATTCACCCACATCCCGCGCGGGTTGTCGGCGGTTAGGGAACCTTCGAGAGCGGCCAGTGCACGTAGCGGATTCTGGTTCGGTTCCAGGTGTAGGTGATGTCGAGGTCGCCGTCCCGGCCCTGGATGAGCGCCGGATAGGAGTATTCGCCCGGCTCGGATTCGAGGACCTGGAACATGGACCAGCGATGGCCATCGGAGCTCACGGCCAGGTTCAACGGGGAGCGGCCCGTGGCGGTGTGGTTATAGATCAGGACGAAGCGGCCGTCTTGCAGGCGCAGCACATCGATTCCCGAATTCGGATTGGGCAAGTCGGTGGGCCGCGCCGGAGTCCAGGTGATGCCGTTGTCGTAGGAATCGGAAACGCAGATCCGGCCGATGGTGGGCCTGGAGCGCGCGTAGAGACGCAGCCGATTGCCGCCCATGGGCACCACCACCGGCTGGATGATGCCGTGAGTTTGCCCGGAAGCTTCCACCTGGCGCTGCTTGTCCGGATCCAACTGCACTTGAATCGGCCCGTGCCGCGTCCAGGTCCGGGCGTTGTCGGTGCTGCGCTCGACCCAGCAGGCCCAGGAGCGATAGCTCTCGACCGAGGTGCCGCTGAGAATCGTTCCGTCCGGCTGAACCAGCGGCTTTGCCCGGATGGGCCCATAGATGCCGGCGGGCAGGTGTTCTACAGGCGACCAAGTCGCTCCTTGGTCGCGGCTCCACCGGCGTCCGGCGGTCCAGTTGTCGGGCTTCGGCCCGAACTTGTAATAAAGCCAGAGCACGCCATCGGCGCTATGGAAGAGGACGGGGTTGAACGTGGCGATCTCCGGCTCGCGGACGAGCTCGATGGGCCGTTGCCAGCCTTCTTTGGAGCGCTTCGCGCCCCAGATGGCGACGTCCGGCGCGCCCTCCCGGCTGCCGCCGAACCAGGCGGCCATCAAGCTGCCGTCCTTCAGCTCAACGATGGTGGAGGCGTGGCAGGATGGCGTGGGCATCGGGTCGGCGACGAACTCGACGGTCTGGGCAGGCATTGTCTCCAGGATGCCGGTCAGGGCGAGCAGGCGCAAGCGAGACAGTCTCATGGTCAATACCCCGAAGTCGCGACCAATCGAGACAGGCGGGCCGAACGGGCGACTTCCCTGCCGTCCACCAGCAAGCGGAGGCCCCTTCCTCGGCCGAAGTGCCTGCCGGTTCGATCCCACAGGATGGTCACGATCCGGCCGTGATAGAGGACGTTGTCGAGGCAAAACCAGTCCCAGGCGCCTTCCGGGAGCAGTGGATTGACCTCCAGGGCATCGTCGCTGCGGGGTCTCAGGCCCACCAGCCCCGTGATGACCAGGTCGGCGTAGGCAGAGTGGTTGTAGTGGTCGCCCCGGCCGTTGAAAGTACCCTTCTTGATCTTTGTGGACCGGGCCTGCCATTCGCCGGTAAATGGGTTGAGGTCCTCGTCAATCCATGGAACGATGCGGCCGCCGGGCAGCTTCAAGCGCTGGCTTCGCGTGTAGATTCGGAAAGTCTCGAAATAGTCCTTCCTGGTCATCGTGTGGTGATGGTAATTGTTAAGCAGATTGGCCAGCGCCTTGAGGGTCACCGTGGTGGCGAAGGGCCAGCTCGGGCCGTTCCACTGGCAGTCGTCGCCGTGGTCGGCAATGCGAAAGCCCGGATGGCGCCTCTCGGCGGTGGTGGGGCCGTAGGGCGCGTAGAATCCTTCCGGATCCATGAGCTGCTTCCAGGCGTCCCCATACTCGATGGTGTCGTCCGGCAGATCGAAGTACCAGGGAGTGAATCCGATCAGCTCGCGGACATCGGCCCAGGTCCCCGACTCGAGCAGGGTTTCGAAGAACCTGGCACGCGGATCCCAGAGGCGCTCCTCGACGAGTTGCTTCAGGCGGGCTGCCTTTTCACTGTACTCGCGGGCGGTGGCGGCTTTGCCGTCCAGGGCAGCGACGGCTGCAATGGCTTTCGCGTTCCCGTACATGTAGCTGTTGATGGTGGGGCGGACGTTGCGCACCTTGCGGCCGCCGCTGATCGATTCCTCCATTCCGTCGGAGACGTCACGCTGCCAGAACAGTCCGCTGTCCAGCAGGCGCTCGCGCTCCCAGGTGCGGTAGTCGAGGATCAGCGGGTCGAGCAGGGAGAGCAGGAAGCTCCGGTTGCCGTCCACGAGCCAGCGTTGGTAGAGGGCCGCGGCCGCCCAGCCGCTGAACTGGTGGAAACGAGGCTGCAAGCCACCGTTGGCGCCGGAACACAGCCAGAACCGGATGTAGGCGTCCAGGTACTGCGGATCGTGCAGCCAGCGGCCTTCCGCGATGTGGTGTCCCAGGGCGCAACTGATGGCGTTGTACTCGGTGGCGTGGCCCACGGGCTTGAGGAATTCGGTGATGACGAAGCCGGCCGGGGTTTTCTTGATGTGCTTGCGAAAAGCCCACCAGCGGTAATAGTAGATCTCCTCGACCTGCTTGTCGGGGCAGGCGAAGAAGGGGACGTTGTCCTTCATCCAGGCCCAGGCGCCGGCGTTGGGGATGTAGTTGACGACGGCCTCGTCCACCATGCCGTTGAAGCGGTCGACGTAGTGTTTGAAGGCCTCGGCGCCGAGTACGACCGGAGCGCGGCGCTGGGGTTGAGCGGCGCCCGGAAGAACCGCGAGGAGTAGGCAGACTGCGTATCTGTGCAACAGTTTGAGTCTAGCTCAGGAAGGGAGTGGGGCCCCGGCCGGGGCCCCACTCGCTTTGCGGTTTAGAACTTCAACTTCAGCCCCATCTGGATCGACCGAGGCGTGTTGGCTTGCGCGGTGATGGTGCCAAAAGCGGCCGACGTGGGGCTCACGTTCGCGGCCGCAAACTGCGTCCGGTTGAAGGAGTTAAACGTTTCAAACCGGAACTGCGCGTACACCTTCTCGGTGATGTGGAAATTCTTCAGGAGCGAGAGGTCCACGTTGTTGGCCGCGTCGGAGCGGAAGTTATTGAAGGTGTTCGGGAAGGTCCGGTAGTTAGAGGCCAACTGGTTCGCCGACTTGGTCTCGAATCGCGTGGTATCGAAGGCCCGGGCAAGACTGCGCGGCTGCACGGCGAGGTCTCCGCCGTAGTAGATTACGTTGCCGAGCTGGATCCCGCTGCCGCTCTCCCAGGTATAGATGCTGTTGAGCACCCAGCCGCCGACCAGCAGATCCAGGGCCTTGTTGGCGCCGCCCAGGAGCTTCCGCCCGTGACCAAACGGCAGATCGTAGCTGCCGGTGATCACGAAGTGGTCGGGGTAGTCACCTGACGTAACGCCGTAAGAAAGCTGTGGGTCACCCGCATTCAACTGGTAAGCCGAGGACAACTGGCGGGAATGCTGGTAGTTCACGGTCGCCGAGATTCCTTTGGAGAAGCGCTTCTGGAACATGACCACCAGTTCGTTGAAAGTGCCCCAGGCGGTGTTGAGATTCTTCACCGCCATGCTGGCGAACTCCGGGAAAGCTTGAAGCAGCGTGGCCACCGAGAGGGTGGACCCGTTCAAGTTGGTCCCCGGCAACAGGCCGGCGAACGGATTCGAAACCACCGCACCCAAGGCGGTGATGGTCGCCTGGTCCCGAGTAGGCGAACGGCTGAGGAACGGCAGCAGCGGCGTCTTGGAGATGTCGTTAGTGTTGGTCATGTGAACCTGTTTGTTGCCGATGTAGCCGACCTGTAACATCATGTCCTTGCCGAGCTGCTTCTGCACGTCAAAGCTCCAGCGGATGCTGTAGGGATTGGTGATGTTGGAGTTCCAGCAGGCGATGTCCTTGCCGAGGTCCGTGTTTACACCGTTGGCCGAGCCGACCGGGGTCTGGATGCCTGTCGGGAAGGGATTGCTCAGCGTGGCGTAGGGTGTCAGATTGCTGTCGTTGGTCGGAACCAAGGTGGTGGTCTGACTGAAGCCGTCGGTCGGTCCGGTCAGATAGGCGCCGATGCTGTTGTTGTAGATCCCGAATCCGCCGCGGAAAACCGTTTTGTTGTGGAGGAAGCCGGGAGACCAGCTCACGCCGAGGCGCGGGCTCGGGAAGACGGTTGGCAGCGAATAGCCCGAACGGTCCGACGAGGAGGCGAAGAACAGCCCGCCCAGCGCCGAGAATGCGCTCACCGGGAGCTGCGTGAACGGCTTCAGCGCGTAAGCCGCCGCCGCCGCTTGCGCCACCGAGTTGACGGAGGTAGGGTTGAAGCCGGCCACGATGCGGTTATAGCGCTCGGCGATCGGCATCTCGTGCTCGAAGCGCACGCCCACGTTGATGGTCAGGTTGGGCACGACCCGCCAGTCGTCCTGGAGGTAGTACCCGAACAGGTAGCTGCGGTAAGCATAGGCCGTGTTGACGTCGAATTGGCCGCCGGTGGGCAGTCCCAGCATGAACGAGGAGAAGCCGCCGCCGAAAGACGGATTCGAGTAGCCGGTGCCTTGGCCCATCCAGGTGTTCGAGAACCCGATCGTTCCGGCTCCGTAGCCCGCGCTCAAGCTGTTGGCGTCATACCGCCGGAAATCGAAGCCCGCCTTAACCGAGTGCTTGCCCCAGACCTTGGTCAAGCTGGTGAACCATTGGAGTGAAGTGAACGGGGTGGTGGCGCCCGGGGCGGCGCTCATTCCCGCCACGTTCGGCTGGGAGCTTTCCGAGAACGAGATGCGCGGCATGGCCGCCATGGTCGCACTGGTCTTCATGTAGCTGGGGAATCCAAGCGTGGTCGGGTCGAAGCCCGCGCTCTTGATCGAGCTGGTCGAAAAACTGCGAGTGAATCCAAGGCGGGTGTCCATCACCAGGGTGGGCGAGAACATGTGCACGTCGTCCAGAACACCACCCCAGATATCCATCCCGCTAAATTGGCCGGTCGAAGGATTCTGAAAGATGTCGGCCGTCGAGTTCGTGTAAGAACTCATTTGCATCTTGAAGAATAGCTTGTTGGCGGAGCTGATATTGACGTCAGTACGTCCAACCCACGAGGCGAAGTTGTTCACGCTCGGATTCGGCACCACATAGTTGTTCTCACCGTCCGCCTTGCCGGGCTGATTGGGTGCAGGGTAATACTGCAAGTAACTCTTGGCCACCGCGTTGAGCCGGGAAGCCGAGATTGTGTTGCCGCTGAACGGTTGGCGAACGATCTTGGTGCCGCTCAGCACCGCGGTGGCCGGGTCGTAAAGCTGGATGTTGCTTGCCAGCAGCGCGGAGAAGTCTCCCCCACGCTCGGCCATGGTCGGCACGGCGGTGGTCAGAACGCCCGGGCTCGAGTCCTTGAATCCTTCATAAGCCAACATGAAGAAGAGCTTGTCCCTGCCGTTGAACAGCTTCGGAATCCACACCGGCCCGCCGAACGTGCCGCCGTACTGGTTCGACCGGGTGACGGGCTGCTTCTGGTTGGCTGCGTTCAGGAAGAACGGGTTCGCGGAAAGCGCCGAGGTCTGGTTGAACTCGTACAAGGATCCGTGAGGCTGGTTCGTACCGCTCTTGGTGGTGATATTCACCGTGCCGCCCAGCGTGTCGCCGTACGAGGCGTCCGCCTGATACAGCTCCACCTTGACTTCGTCCACGGCATCCATCGAGGGGCTGAACGCCCCCGCGCGGGCGGCGCTGCTCATGTTGGGTACGCCGTCGATCAGGTATTCATTGGATCCCGCGTTCGCGCCGCCCAACGAGATATCCACCGCGCTCCCCGTGTCGTAGGGCTTCACCTGGTTCAGCAGGTGTTTCTGCTTCGGGATGACGCCCAACGCGTTGCGGGCCAACGCCAGCGGGGTATTCCCGTTCATCGGCAGGTCCTCGACTTCCCGGGTGGTGATGACCTGGCCCGACGAAGCGGTCACGGCGTTCAGCAACGGCGCTTCCGTCGTGACCGTGACCGCCTCGGTGGGACTGCCGATCTCGAGGCGAATGTCCGCCGCGACGCGCTGGTTGCTGCCGATTTCGATTCCGGAGTGCACGTACTTCTTGAATCCGGGGACCTCCACAATCACTTCATACGGGCCCGGTGCAAGAAAGGGCATCGTATAGTTCCCCTCCGAACCGGAAACGGTCTCGGAGCGGCTGTTTGTGTCCGTCTTGATGACCACGACTTTGGCGTTCGGGACGGCGGACCCAGACGGGTCCGTGACCCGGCCCATCAACGAACTGCGGAACTCTTGCGCGTGCAACAGCCCGGCAAGGACCGCCAACATCCAGATTCGGCGCATGACACGACCTCCTTTTGTCGTTCCATGAGGAACAAACCACAGGTTGCGTCGCCCCGAGGCCGTCCGCGAGCGCCGGCCCAGGAATCGAACCCGCAGTTCTGAACCCCCACCGCGTAGCATGTGAATATTTATGCAGACATGGCTAGTCTGTCATGTCTATGAGATGTATCACCTTTAGCCAGGGGTGTCAAGGCACTCTTGTCTTTCGACCCCGGTAGGAGAAGGCTCTGCCTTGTCCTGGCAGCGGATCGGGTGCGACCGGGACAAGGCGGAGCCTTATCCTAGCCTGACTTTCGCAGTTGACGTCAGTTTTCCGCCATTTTGGGGCAGTTTTCTCTCGCAACTCCTTGCGCTTCAATGCGGGCGCATCGCCAACGCGTGTAGGGCAGACCTACCCTCTTTTCAACTG
>Ga0187878_1000135_pt1 | contig 87650 bp, 58 predicted proteins | sample June2016WEW_17_1_FD_132979 | JGI IMG/M metagenome (GOLD analysis project Ga0187878, IMG submission 132979) | Peatland microbial communities from SPRUCE experiment site at the Marcell Experimental Forest, Minnesota, USA - June2016WEW_17_150 | ecosystem: Environmental > Terrestrial > Soil >... | reverse complement strand
CGCCGGCGATGTGGTCTATATGCCCGTGAGTGAGAATCACGGCGACAGGCGACAGTTTATGCTGGTCGAGAAATGCCGGCAATTCCCGCACGTCGAGCGCCGTGTCGATAACCAGACAATCGGCTGCTGAATCGTTGTTTCTCACGATATAGCAATTGGTCTCAAATTCTCCAAGCACCAGCCGGTCAACTTTCATTTGCTTTCATCCTTAAATGACTCGACAGGATAACAGCCGCAGTTGTGGCCGTCAATCTTGACCCGTGAGTAATGATGATGGATAATTGATGATTGATTATTCGCCAATGACAGTTACAATCATCAATTATCAATAATCAATTATCAATCTTAGTTGAGAGGCGTTAAGTGAAAGAATTTTCCCGCGTATTCAAGTATATCTGGCCTCAGTGGCCGCGAATCGTTGTTGTTGTGATAAGCGCGATTATTGTTGCCACGCTGTTGTCGGGAAGTATTGTTACTGTTATCCCCCTGCTGAAGGTTATGACGGGGCAGGAGGGGTTGCGCGGCTGGGCGGACAGGAAGGTATGCCAGTTGCGATACGGCGTAGATTTTTACGTCCCCGAAAGCGTGGACTTCGCCGGCAACAAAAGCGCTGATTATGCAAACTCGCTGCTTGTTGTATCTGTTAAGAAGAAAAGCTCCGGCCAGAACGCCGGACTTTTGGGCGGAGACCGCATTGTCGGTATCGGCGACCAGCCGCAGGCGAGCCGGATGTCTTTTGCCGAGCTGCTCGAAAATCTTGCCGTGGCCGGCAAAGACGGTGTCACGCTCCATATAATACGGGCTAACGAAGACAAGACCCTGCATCTGGCCGACACACACAAGACCGGCTTAAAAGCCATAGCGGTTAATTTGGCCCAGCGCTCTCTCTATTTTGTCCCCAGAGCGCAAACCGATGCCGGCAAAACAAAGGCGATTATTTTTATAATGATCTTCATAACCATTCTTACCGTTATCAGGTGTATAGCGAGATATTATCAGCAGTACATTGCGGAAAAAGTGGTTCAGGTCGGGTTGAATCGTTTGCGGGAAGACGCCTTTGCGCACGTCATAAATATGCCGATTGCTTTTTTTGCGAAAGAAAGGCCAAGCGATTCGGTAAGCCGGCTTATTCGTGATACCGGCGCTATGGGCAACGGCATCAAGGTTATGCTGGGCAAGGCCCTGCAGGAACCCCTGAACACGATATTTCTGCTTGGAATGGCGGCGGTGCTCGACTGGCAGTTGACGCTCATATTCCTGTGCGGAGCTCCGCCCACGCTCTGGATGGTTGTGGTACTGGGCAAAAAAATGAAGCAGGCCTCGAAAAAATCACTGATGGCCTGGTCGCAAATGCTGGCGAAGCTCCAGGAAACAATGGCGGGGCTTAAGGTTGTCAAGGTTTACAACCAGCAGAAATACGAAGAGGCCGCATTCAGGAGCATCAACGCGAGATTGCTGAAGCAATTATTGAAGATATCGCGGACCGACGCGGCGACTGCTCCCATACTGGAGGTTCTCGGAATGCTGGCTTTCTCGGTGGCGATAGTAGTCGGGGCAAGCTGGGTTACGGGCAAAAAAATGGATGGCGCCGAGTTTATGGTGCTTTTGGGGCTTTTAGGCGGCGCAGCGGCGTCGGTGCGAAGAACCAGCGATGTCTGGAACAAAATTCAGGAGGCCAATGCCGCGGCTGAAAGAGTTTTCGGGATGATGGATAAGCCGCTTGAGCCCCAGCACGCAGATGCGGCTGAATTAATGATGCTGAAGACAAAACTGGAATTCAGGAACGTTGTTTTCACGTATCCCGGCTCGGAGATACCCGCGTTGAACGGCATAAACCTTTCTGTTTTGGCGGGGCACAGGGTGGCCATCGTGGGACCTAACGGCTCAGGGAAAACCACCATGGCGAACCTGATACCGAGATTTTACGACCCAGACAGCGGACAGATTTTGGTAGATGGTAAAGACATTCGCGAGGCGACCCTGCAAAGTTTGCGGGGCCAGATTGCGATGGTCACGCAAAACGTCGTAACATTCAACGACACGATAGCGGCGAACATCGGCTACGGCAAACCCGGGGCAAGCAGGGAAGAGATTATCCAAGCGGCCAAACGTGCCTTTGCGCACGAATTTATCGAGCCGCTCCCACAGGGCTACGATTCCATCATCGGCGAACAGGGTTCGGGCCTGTCCGGCGGGCAGTTGCAGAGGATTGTCATCGCCAGGGCGATTTTGAAAAACCCTGCGATTCTGATTTTCGATGAGGCGACCAGCCAGGTTGACGCCGACAGCGAGGCCAAGATTCACAGGGCCATCGAAGAAATTATGCACGACAGGACAAGCATTGTAATCGCGCATCGGTTCAGCACGATAGTCGCCGCCGACGTGATAGTCGTTATGAATAACGGACGGATTATCGCGCAGGGCCAGCACGAAGAGTTGATACGGACCTGCCGGCTTTATCAGAGCTTGTATGAAACGCAATTGGGTGTAGCATAGATTTGTCTTGCCGCGGAATATCGCCTGCTGTCGCCCAATGGATTGGCGGGGCTGCTGAAAAAGCTGGTATATTGCCGATTAAATGTATGAAGCCATCATATGGGAAAAGTGGTTTGTTGATGCTGTTTTAGTGGGGTTAAGAATATGATAAACCTCGAACGACAAAAAAAGGCGTACGGACTTTTCAAACGGTACGCGGGCAATCCCATATTAACGACCGACGACTGGCCTTATGCCGTCAACGCTGTTTTTAATCCTGGCTCCGTCAGGATAGACAACGAGACGCTTTTGCTGATTAGATGCGAGGATATGCGGGGCTTTTCACACCTGACCGTTGCTCGCAGTAAGGATGGTCTGACCAAATGGAAGATTGACCCGGCGCCGACGTTCGAAGCAGACCACGATTCGCGGGAGGAAAGATGGGGGGTCGAAGACCCGCGCATCATCTGGCTGGAGGAGCAAAAACAGTATGCAATCACCTATACCTCTTTTAGCGAAGGCGGCCCGGTGGTCTCGCTTGCTATTACAAAAAATTTCAAGACCTTCGCCCGCCTTGGGGCGCTGCTGCCGCCAGAGGACAAGGATGCCTGCCTTTTCCCTTGTAGATTCAAAGGCCGGTTCGCGCTGATTCACCGCCCAATTGTCCGCGGCGAGGCGCATATGTGGATTAGCTTTTCGCCCGACCTAAAACACTGGGGCGACCACCGCGTGCTTATTATGACCCGCTCTGCCTACTGGGATTGCCACCGGGTAGGGCTTGGCTGTCAGCCGATTGAGACCGAGGCGGGGTGGCTCATCTTTTATCACGGCGTGCGCGTTACCGCCGCCGGCGCCATATACCGCGTCGGGTTGGCATTGCTGGACCTCAACGAACCCTGGAAGGTGCTGCGAAGAAGCGACGAATGGATACTGGGACCGCAGGCGACTTATGAGCGGGTTGGCGATGTGGGCGACGTAGTGTTCCCAACCGGGGCGGTCGTCGATAAAAAGACAAAGGAGCTTTACCTTTATTACGGCGCCGCCGACTGTTCGGTTGCCGTCGCAAGCGCTAATCTCGACGATATTATGGATTACGTGATGACCTGCCCCGAAGGCGAAAGCTGATAAACGGTCTCACCTAATATCGAAAGCTGGAGTGTGGTTCAAATACCCCCTTTAAGCAAGAGTTGCCGTGTAATCTTACAAGTGGTAGAATTGTCCTGAAGCGTTGGGCCAGAGTTTGGAATAATAATATTATTAGATTTTGAATAAAGGGGGCAAAATGAACTGGTTAAGATTTATAACTGTTCAGGTTGTTCTGCTTTCGGCAGTGGCTTGTTTTGCTGCTGAGCCGAACTCGCAGAGCGAGAAGGAAAAAGCCGCAGTTTCGCGGGAAACCGCGCAGGACTGGATACAGGTTGGTATTTCACAATCTAAAAAGGGTCTTTATGAGCAGGCCGAGAAATCGTTCCTTGCCGCGCGGGAGTATCAGGAGTATCTGACCGCCGAAGAGCATAAGCAACTCGAAGGGCACATTGCCAATGCGCACCAGGCCGTGTTAGAAAGACAATCCGTGCTCGAATATATAAAAAAGGCCAAAGAGCTTCTTATCCAGGGCCAGCCGGTCAAGGCGAGGGCGCATTATGAGAAGGTGCGCAAAAGCCCTTATCTGACCGAGCAGGAACGAAAGCAAATCGACCAGGAAATTAAAAACGTCGATGATAATTTTGACAAGCAGAGGAAGGAAATCACCAAGATTTACAATCGCAGCGTGCAGCTTTACCGTGGGGGCGAGATAGAAAAGGCGAGGGAGGGCTTTGTGGAAGTTGCCCGATACGGCCTGCTTGTCGTCCCAAAAGGCCAGACAGCCGAGGATTATCTGATTCAAATAGACAGCATTCTTACCGAACAGCTTAAAGGCACGTCGGATGCGAATGCGTCGCTGCCGTCGGTTACAACGCTGCCAGCGAGGGAGGAACCGAAGATAAAGAACGTCAACCAGCCGACGCTGCCCGAAGTCGAGGTGGTGCTTTTGAAACCCGGTCCCGATAAACCACCTGTTGAAAAGCAAGGGGACAGGAAACCGGAAGCGAATCAAATGCAGGAAGAGACGACCGATGTAACGGCAGTGGCTGAACCGCCGGCGCAGACAGAGACGCCCCCCGTCGACGCACGGGGGGTTGCACCCGAAAGCAAGGTCGAAACCGTACCGGACAAGGACGCGAGGGTAAAAATTGTTCGCACCTATACCAAGGCGGTTGTCGAGGACGCCGCCGCCAAGGTGGAATATCATATCAGCCGAGGTGAGTTAGACAAGGCAGTTGCGGCAGTTCGCACGGCAACCCAGACCGTTAGAGAAAACCGTTTCTTGATTGGAGACGAGTTGTTCGCGCAGTACAGCGTTCGCCTCAAGCAGCTTGCCGACAGGATTGTTACAGTTCGCAAGGCGTCGTGAAACTTGGCGGCGGGCCGGTTACTGTTTTTGCCGAAGAGTATAGCTCAAAACGTCGGTCAATCGACCTCGCGCTATCCAAGAGAGTTTGTTTACTGCGGACAAGCCAAAACCCCCATTTTGACTTGCTACCTATTAATAAAAACTTTCCATTTATGCCATATTTCCCAAATTGACATTCCAATAATAATGCTTGATTTTGATATTGTGGTATGGGACAATATAGGACTTTAAATTATTATACGGCATTGAGGCCGCTTGGTAAATGCCAGGGAATATTTTTTGCTTGCAAAAAGGGGCGTTTTCGGATAAACTCACTATCAGAGGTATAACCTTTCCTGATAGCGGCGGGGTGTACGGTGATTTTTATGAAGATATTCCTGTGAACGAACAGATTTTTGGAGGAGTTTCAACTTTGAACACGCTAATACTACCGACAAGGCGACTCGTAGAGACCCTCATATTAGTCCTGCTAACATCGATTCTGATGGTGACAACGGCGTTGGCGGAAGATGCGCCGAAGGCGGACAAAGGGGACAAAGACAAAGTGGTCCGTCAGATAGTTGACAACTGGATTCAGATAGGGACCGAACAGTACAAGCGAGGATTCTACGCCGCGGCGGAGAAATCCTTCATGCGAGCAAAGGATTACGAGGAATCCCTGACTACCGAAGAGAGAACCAAGCTCAACAAGAGCTTGCAGATGGCACATAAGGCGGCAGTCGAGCTGGAAGCCGTGCCGGCCACAAAGCAGAATGCCAGCGAACCCGCTGTGCAGCAACCCGTAAGTAAACCAGCCGTTGAGCAGCCGAAAAAACAAGCTGCAGTCGAGGTTAATAAAGTCGCAGAACCTGCGCCGGCGGCGGCTGTCAATACGGTGCCAGAGGTTGCGGTGACAACCCCTGCAGCCCAGCCGGAACAGGAGCAGGGTTACATAGGCGTTATCAACCAGCGGACAAACATAATTCGCAGCCGGGTCAAGGCCGTTGTTAATGATTCCGCGGCTAAAGCGGAGGGCTTTATAGGTCAGGGCCAATTCGACAAGGCCAGGGAAGCCGTAGAGGTTGCCGAGAGAGTTGTTTACGAAAATCAGCAGCAGCTTGGTGATTATCTGTTTAATCAATACTCCGGGCAGTTGAAGCAACTGTCGGAAAGAATAGCGGACGGGCAGAAGAAGCAGGTCCAGCAAAAAGAGGACGAAAAACGGGTGAAGGCCGAGCAGTCGCAGCAGGAACATAAAGAGCAGATGTCGGCCGAACGCGAAAAGCGAATCAACGACCTGTTCCAAAATACGCTGAGCTTCCAGAAACAACAGAGATACGAGGACGCTCTTGGTCAGCTTGAAATGCTTCTCGCCATAGACCCGCAGAACAATCAGGCCCTTATACTCAAGCAAACGCTTGAGGATACGATCAGTTTCCGCAAGCAACTCGAAGTTGAAAAGGAAAAGGACAAGGAAAAAGCCAACATAATGATGAAGACGGATGAGGCGGGGATACCTTATGCCGAAGAGATGACTCATCCTAAAAACTGGCGTGAGATTATCAACAAGCCGATGCGTCAGTCTCCCCCGGAAGAGGTAGTCGGCGAGGAGTCCACCAACGCCAATGCTGCTGTCGAAAAACAACTTGACGAAATCATTAACCTGCCGAGTTTTTCGCCTGAGATGCAGTTGCGTGAAGCTATAAATTTGATAAAAAATTCTGTTACGCCGCCTATTAATATAGTGGTGAACTGGGGCGATTTGTCCAACAATGCCAACATCGACCAGACAACGGCTATAAACATGGACCCGCAGACAAACGTTCCCCTGCACACGGCGTTAGACCTTTTGTTGCAGTCCGTCTCAGCCGGCGTTGCTCAGTTGGGGTATGATGTCAGGGACGGCGTTGTTAGGATCGCAACTCGGCAGACGTTACCAACCAGAATGAAAGTCAAAGTTTACGATGTCACAATACTCGTAGGTCGCCCGGCCGATTACTACGTCAGTGCTACCAGCGGGCAAGGCGGCGGCGTTGGTACCGGCGGTGGTGGCGGTGGCGGTGGTGGTGGCGGCGGTGGCGGCGGCGGCGGCGGTACTGGCAATAGCACTGGAGGCACTTACTATGAAGAATTCGGGGAAACCGATACAGATCTCGATAGGGCAGCCCTCCGTACCGAGGCCCTTGACCGGATAAATGCTCTCGTTACTCTCATTGAGAGTACGGTTGCCCCCACGAGCTGGTACGAAGCCGGCGGAGATGCAACCATAACTGCTTACGAAAACAAAAAAATCGTTGTTTCGCAGACGCCTGAGAACCATCTTGAAATAGTCAAGTTGCTGCTGGAAATGCGTAAAGCGCTCGGGCATCAGATTTCCATTGAGGCCAGGTTCCTGGTAGTCGGCGAGAACTTCCTTGAGGAAATCGGCCTCGATTCCTGGGGCAATCTATATCTCGGTAAAGGTTTCGGCACCGCCCAGTGGACTGCGCAGTCCTCCTTTGATATGGCCGAGCCCCAGGCGACGGGTGTAACCGGCAGTTTTGATATCAGCAAAAGTCCTGTTCAATTCCCGCCTGGTTATCCCGCAGCGTCTCCGCAGTCCATATCCCAAGGCGCTCTGATGGGCTTCTTTGGCGGCAAGTTCGGCGGCGTGCTTGACGGTCTCGAAGCGAACTTCCTCATCAGGGCAACCCAGGCGCACCGCGATTCCGAGTCGCTGGTCGCTCCGAAAGTTACGGTGCTAAGCGGCGAATCCGCTACGCTACAAGTAAGGCGGACTATTCGCTCTCCCGCGCCGCCGGACATCAGCTACAACAATTACAGCGTTGGCGGCGGCGGCACCACCGGTGGTATCGGTGGCGGCACCAGTTCCATCCAGAACAATACCTTCTATATACCCACAGGTCCTACTCTTAATATTACTCCGACTATTACCCCCGACAGGAAGCACGTGTTGCTTAATATAAGCGCCGAACTGTGGGATTTCCTGGGCTACACAACCTCATTGGTTGATGCACCCTTCCCGGGCAACGGTACAACGGCCCCTGTGGTTCTTCAGTACCATGTGACGCTGCCTCAGACGGAACGCTCCAGGGTAAGAACAAGGGTCAGCGTGCCTGATGGCGGGACGTTGCTGCTCGGCGGGTTGAAACAAACGGCCGGAACAGAGACAGAGGTAGGCGTGCCCGTGCTAAGCAAAATACCGATTATCGGAAGGCTATTTACTAACCGCAGCAAGGTTGCCGACCAGAAAATCCTGCTGATTCTGGTCAAGCCAACAATCATTCTGCAGGAAGAGGCCGACGCGGAGGCCATTGCGGCTATGGAGAGCCAGTAGTAGGGGTTCCATCAAAAAAACTGTCCACATAGGCAGAAAAAGTGTAACGAATTACCAGGAATGTGGACTTGAATAATGGCTGGCCACGGTGGGCAGCCATAAATTGGTGGTTCGAAATCGCGAGGAGCGTAGTAAATGATAAATCGCAAGATTTTGATTGGCTTAGTGGCCTTATTGGCCGCAAATTCTTTATTGTTGGCTGACCAGCCCGCTTATACACCTGGCGTTGTTCTCGTGCGTTTTGCAAATGAGCCGAACATAACAACCAAAAACACCATATTAAATTCAGCTCTGGGCAGGGGGGGCTCTTTGGTCAAGCAGGAATATACGCTCGTGAAGGGCTTGACGCAGGTTTCGCTGCCGGCGGGTGTGTCCGTCGAAGACGCCACGGCTTCTCTAAGACAATCATCATCCGTTATTTATGCTGGACCGGATTACATATCACACGTTTTCGTCGTTCCAAATGATACGAGGTTCAGCGAATTGTGGGGGATGCACAATACAGGACAGGCCGGCGGAACAGCAGGCGCGGATATCGACGCTACCGGAGCGTGGGATATCAACACCGGCTCCAGCAGCATTGTTGTTGCGGTTACCGACACGGGAGTCGATTATACCCATCCTGACCTGGCGGCCAATATGTGGAGAGACCCCAACGGCCATTTTGGGTATGACTTTGTTAACAACGACAGCGACCCAATGGATGACTACGGGCACGGGACCCATGTCGCAGGCATTATCGGCGCCGTCGGTAACAATGGACTCGGTGTGGCCGGCGTATGCTGGCACGTCAAAATTATGGCATTAAAAATCCTGGACGCCAATGGTCGTGGCTCTCTATCAAATTCGATATCTGGTGTTCAGTATGCCGTATCAAATGGCGCCAAGGTAATTAACGCCTCCTGGGGGTACAATCCGGGGGTGCCGGTCAGTTATTTGCAACCTCTTTATGACGCCATTGCTGCCGCGCAAGATGTCAACGTGATTTTTGTTGCCGCAGCGGGCAATAATATCAACAACAATAACGATGCATCGCCGGTATATCCTGCAAGTTTTGACCTCGATAACGTCATCTCGGTAATGGCCACGACTAACACCGACGCTCAGGCGTATTATTCAAACTATGGTCTTATGACGGTCGACCTCGGCGCACCGGGCGGTTCAAATTCCGGCGGCTCAAACGATATTCTCAGCACACTTATGGGTGGCGGGTACGGCTACAAGGCAGGCACCTCGATGGCCACTCCGCATGTGGCGGGGGCGTGCGCATTGTTATTATCAATTAACCATACATTGACCGCTTCACAGGTTAAACAAATCCTTTTGGATACCGTTGACAGGACCCTGCCGGGCCTTTGTGTATCCGGCGGGCGATTAAATTTATCTGCCGCCGCACAGGAAGTGACAACGGATACTACCCCGCCTACACCGGACACGGCCGGTTGGCTTATGCCGCCGGTGGCAACGGGTCTGCATACAATTGCGATGGAAGCGCAAAACGAAACCGACCGTTCCGGCGTCGAATATTACTTCGAATGTGTCAATGACGCGAATATAAACAGCGGCTGGGAGCCAAATACGCTTTATGTATTCAGGGACCCCGGCGAGAGTAGAATCAAACACGGCAGAACTTACGGCTTCAGAACCAAGGCGCGTGATAAATCGACAAAACACAATGAAACCGCCTGGTCGAGTACGATGTATGCAACTACAGCAGCCGTTACAGATAACCTGCCCCCCGCACCCAGCCCGGCTCAATGGGCTATACAGCCCATATTGATTCGACCGAACCCGCTTGTCCTCCGTATGCAAATCAAGGGCAAGGGCACCGATGAAAACGGCGAGCTGTTCAGATACAAATACTACGATACGGCGAATCCATTAGTTGTTATTGACAGCGGCTGGGTGAGCAGCGTCGACGGCATTATGCCTGATATCACGGCCGGTATCGTGCTAAATCACACATACGTCTTTAATTGCAAGGTCAAAGATAATGTTATTCCCGCCGGAAACGAAACGGGCTGGTCCACACCCGATGTTTCTGTAACGTTGACAAACTTAAGCGGCCCCAGGATTCTGCCTGTGCCTGCCGAATATTTAACTATTCAGAGCGCTATCATGGCCGCAAATACCGGCGACATTGTCGAGGTCAGTCCATACCCGGTTCCTCCTTATTACTACCAGGGTATTAATTTCCGCGGCCTTTCGGGAAATATAAACCTTCGTTTTTACGGCCACGCGATAACCGTAAGAAGCACCGACCCCGAAAATCCCGATGTGGTGGCCGCAACCATTATCGACTGCCTTGGCACCTCAGACCCCACTGCGCCGAAGAGAGCTTTTATTTTTGATAACGGCGAAGGTACAAACTATATCGTTGCCGGCTTCACAATAAGAAATGGTTATGTAAAAGCCCATCAGGGCAGAAACGGTGATATTAACGACGTAAACGCCTCTCCCGGTTCTACTGCTGCAGGCGGGGCAATACTTTGCGGGCCTAACCCTGACCCCAACTTCATATTAGGATTGCCTCCCTGGCGTACCGGTACCGGCAGCCCTACTATTCGTAACTGTGTCTTCATAAATTGTACCGTAGAAGGCGGCAACGGAGGTGCCGGTGCAGACGGTAACAACGGCATCGATTACCAGCCCGGCGACCCTTGTGCAACTCCACCTAAGGCACCTACGCCTGCGACGCCCGGTCAAAGTGGAGGCGACGGCAATGACAGCGGCGCTGCATTAGGAGGGGCAATCTATTGTTCTTCCGGAAGTAATCCCGTTATTAAAAATTGCACCATTATAGGTTGTTCTGCCCTGTCAGGGCTGCCCGGCAACGGCGGCAACGGCGGCAACGGCGGCAACGACCCCAACCTTGGCCGGCAGGCGGGCGGCAATGCCGGCAATGGCAGCGACGTCAATGATGTCTTAGGAGGTGGTATCTGCGCCAATTACGGCAGTAATCCCCAGATTAGCGGCTGCGATATTAACGACTGTAATGCACATGTAATAACCACTTTTAGCTCGGCAGGAGTGCCGGGAGCCGGCAATCCGCCTGGCCAGCCCTCCTACTATTTCCCCAGTTTTGGCCACGCATATGGAGGCGGCATTTTTTACGCGCCAATAAATGCCGCAGTTAATATCAGCTCTACCGATTTTGCTCGGGACAGGGTACAAGAAGATACAGAGGGGGGGATATACAAGAATGGTTACGGCGGCGGTATCTGCCTTAATGTATACGGCACAGCAACTACAACAATGACCGACTGTAACTTTACCGGAAATAGCGCCGATACTTATGGAGGCGGTATCCTCTATGCGGGGGCTTCGGGGGGGCAATTACTCCTTCGAAACTGTGAGATGACGGGCAATACTGCGATCGTCAATGGCGGTGGCCTGTCCGGATGGTTTTACGGCACCGATATTTTCGAGGCACACAACTCCGATATCAGCGGCAACATCGCCGGCGCCGGAAATAATGCCGGTTATGGAGGCGGATTTTACCTGGATACCACCATTGTGACAATCGAGGATTGCAATTTTGAGAATAACCTGTCCGAGGAAGGCGGCGCAATCGCCGGCGTCAACTGTCAGGTTCATATTCACGGCAGTGATATAACCGGCAATGCAGCAGTGTCGCCGAGCGGACTGGCCGGGAGCGGACTGGGCGGCGGCTTTGCCTTGTGGAATACAACCGCCGGTGAAGTTAACGACTGCATTCTGAAAAGTAACTCTGCCGCCGACACCGGCGGCGCCGTCTTTTTGGAGGGCTGGGCAACTGTACCCCTCGATTTCAACAATTGTCTTATTACTGATAACATCGCTAACTCCGCAGGCGGCGGCTTGTCCAATAACACCGGCGCCTGGATACAGTTACATAACTGCACCGTCGCGAACAATTCCGTTACAAACCACTCATACGGCATAGGCGGCGGCGTAAGCTGCGCAGAGGACTGGGCCTGGATCCAGATTTTTAATAGTATTTTGTGGGGCAACTCCGCGGTCTACGGTCCTGAGATTGCCGTTGGCTCAATTTTCGGCTCTTCACCCGACCCCGGCGGAGCTTTCGCTGACGTCGATGTCAGCTACAGCGACGTCGAAGGCGGCCGAGGCCAGGTATTTGTCGAACCCGGCAACAACCAGGCAGCGCTCTTTTGGAGGTACGGCAGCTTCGACGAAGACCCGTTGTTCGCAAACATCGATGTCAATCAAGCGGCCTACTATCTCAGCCAGACCGCAGCGGGTCAGTTGGATGACAGCCCCTGCGTTGATGCCGGCGACCCCGCCATCAGCGTCAGCAATCTCGAATCAATGGCGGGCGGTGTCAAGCTTACGACGCGCACGGACCAGGTGGAGGATGCCAACATTATTGATATTGGCTATCACTATAAGGCCGGGTCTGTCGGGTCGGCCGGGAAATATTCATTGGCCATCGAGGTTTATGCGTATGACCCGAACGAGGGCGGCCATGGTCGGCTCAAGGCCAAAACCATGCCCCGAAACGACACACAGTTTGACATAAATGACCCGAATACCATCCAGGTCAACCAGGGAACCGAAGTAAACCTCATGGCGTTCAACGTGGACCCCGGCTACAGGGTACAATCGTGGAGCGGCACCAACAACGATAGTTCGACTGCTCTGACCAATACCGTTACTATGAATTCGGACAGAAGGGTCATTGTTACGTTTGAGCCGAACGGATTGTATTACCTGACCGTTACCGTAATAGGCGATGGGACGGTTGACCCCAACGGCAGACACCTTCATGCCGCCGGCGAGGTCGTAACGCTTACCGCAACGCCGGCTAATCCATCTTCATCGGATGTAGTTATATGGACCGGAACCGACAACGACAACTTGGATGGGAGAACCAATACGGTAACGATGACCGGGAACAAGAATGTTACCGTTCAGTTCTACACCCCGAGGATTCTCCACGTGGGAGGCGACAGCGGCTACCCGACTATTCAGGCAGCCATAAATGACGCTAACGACAGAGATATAATCATACTGATGCCGTCCGACCAGCCCTACTACACGCAAACGGGCTATACGATAGTCGGCAGGAATATCACCATAACGAGCAGTAATCCGGATGACCCGGCCGTTGTTGCATCAACCATCATCCAGCAGGCGGTCGGCGCAAGCGGCGGTGTAAACCCCGCGTTTGTTTTCTCTGAAGTAGGACCTCTTATGCGGCTGTGGGGTATTACCATCAGAGGGTTTTCCGGCACCGGCACGTCCGGTCTCAATGGGGATCCGTCGCAGGGTTACTACGACGGCCAATACGGTAGCACAGTACCTGCAATGGGTATCGATTGTATCACTAATGCGTCGCCTACGATTATAAATTGCGTGATTGACGATTGCCACTCTACTGGCGGCAACGGCGGCAATGGCGCAGCGGGCAATGGAGGCGGCACCCCACCCCATCCCAACGCCGGTAACGGCGGCTGGCCGGGCGGCGCCTGGGGCGGCGGACTAACCTGTTACGATAACAGCAGCCCAACCATCATAAACTGCACATTCTCCAACGATACCGCCAAGGGTGGTAACGGCGGCGACGGCGGAAACGGCAGCGGGCTGCCGAATATCGGAAACGGCGGGCGAGGCGGCGGCTGGCACTATGGGTATGATATACCATCGCCGTGGGAACCAGGCTCTTATTTGGGCGGTGAGCCCAAGGACTGGAGCGGTCTCGGCGGCGCTGTTTATGTCGGCACCTATTGTTATCCAATTTTCGAGGGTTGCACCTTTACTAATAATACCAGCAGGGGCGGGCAGAATGGAATTTGCGGCCAAACTCCTCTTCCCAACCTACGAGCTGAACCGAGCATACGCTACAATATAGACAATCTCGGCGGGGCCGTTTATCTCGCAGCAGACAGTTCCGCTGACTTCAACAACTGCACGTTTACTACTAATATTGCCGACACCAACAAGTTGCCGGCCAGCTTCGACGGTTTTCTTGGTTACGGCGGCGCGATTGCAGCAGAAAATAATGCGACCCCCATCATCAGTAACTGCAGCTTCAGCAATAACACAGGCGACGTGGGCGGCGGAGTTTACTCAAATCTGTCGTATGCGGAAGTCAATGACTGCAACTTCTTCGGCAATACCGCCACTCACGGCGGCGGCCTGCTGTTTTGTGATAGTGTCGCTTACATCACGGGGTCCACATTCAGCAGCAACGTCGGAATCATTTCCGGCAGCGATGGCGGCGCTATCGCCCTGCTTGGGACCAATGCCGAAGTCGTTGACTGCAATATTGTCGACAACCGGGTGGGAGGCAGCGGCGGCGGTATTTACATGTCCAGCAAGAATGTTGACGGCAGCGAGATTGAGGGGGACAACTACGTCCTTGTCAAGAACTGCCTGATAACCGACAACGTCGCAGCCCTGGATGGCGGCGGTATTTCCGCCAACTGGTACAGCGAACCCAACATTGTCAATTGCACGATTTTCAATAATAGTGTCTCCGGTTTGGGCGGTGGTCTGTTTAGCTCCTACGGCAGCTACGTTAACGTCCTCAACAGCATAATCTGGGACAACCAGGCTGGCATCGGCGCAAGCGGCAGTCAAATTGCCGTAAGCGGCGGCGAGTTACCCTCTTCCATCCAGGTGCATTACAGCGACATCCAGGACTCAAACGATCCGTGCGCGTTGAGCAATAATATCAATGCCCTGGACTTCGTTATCTGTTTCGACACAACCGGCAGTATGGGTGGTGATATTAATGCGGTTAGAACCGCTGCCAGCCAAATTGTTAACGCGATTGCCGCGCAGTATGCTGATTACCGGCTTGCTCTTGTCGATTTCCGTGATTACCCCGACGGGAACCATGGCGACCTGGGTGACTGGGCCTACAGAGATAGGGTGAGGTTCACAACCGGTGCCAATCAACTTATTAATGGCCTTCAGCCAATGGTTGCCGGCGGTGGGGCAGATGGGCCTGAAGCGATATATACGGCCTTGATGCATAGTATCGATGCGAATGCCCTTGTGGCAAGATTAACAACCAATGGTTATACGAACTATATCGATCCCAATTCCCCCGGGCTGGGTAATTGGCGCCAAGGCAACAAGGTTATGAGGGTGATTCTGCTTTTGACCGACGCGTCTCCGCACGATCCGGAGCCATATACGAATTATGTGCTCAACGATATTATCACGGCTGCGAACGGCAGAAATCCAATTCATATAATTCCCGTGGTAATTCGCGGCGACCCAGGTGCAGAAAACGCTTTGAGGCCTATAGCCGTCGGGACCGGTGGCATACTCATCCCGGCCACGAACTCCAACGCGGTGCCGGGCGCCGTTCTTGATGCAATCAGTCTATTATCGCAGATAGCGACGCCTATTTTCGTTGAAACCGGCGGCGCAATCAACTGGGACTCGAACACGTTCTGGGATTCTAATAGTCATAATATCAACGCGGACCCCCTGTTTATTGGCGGTTTCTTCCTCAGCCAGATTGCCGCAGGCCAGATATCTAACAGCCCCTGCTGGAACACGGGAAGCGCTGACGTCAATAGCCCGGATATCAACCTTGCCGGTTATACCACCAGGACCGATGGTGTTCCTGATGTTTGCACGGTGGATATGGGTTATCATTACCCGCTGTTTACGGCTCACCAATACTCGCTTACCATAGAGGTCAATGGCGGGGGAGGCCGTCTCACTGCCCAGGGCAAAGGCGATGGCGCATTCACAATCAAAGACCCCAACATCCGGCGGGTCAATGCAAACACCGTGGTTTCGCTGCAGGCACTGGCTGATGCGAACTATGGTGTATTGCGTTGGACCGGGACCGATAACGACGCATCCGTCGACCCGAACAACACCGTAACAATGGATTCAGACAAGGTGGTCAAGGTTGAATTTCATCAGTACACGTTGACTATCGAGGTTATGGGGGCCGGTGGTGGGGTTGATCCAAACGGCTATCTGGATGCAACGGGGACTGGGGTCAATCCGTTTACCATCAGGGCAAGACAGGTGCCCAACAGTTGTGTAGTGGCACCCGGTAGAGTTGTCGACCTCAATGCCGTCCCCGATGTTAATTTCAGGGTCAGGCTCTGGACGGGCACCGACAACGACGCGTCCACTGCCCGGACTAATACCGTCACTATGAATTCGGATAAGACGGTCGTCGTTGGATTTGAGCCGAACGGATTATATTACCTGACCGTTACCGTAATAGGCGATGGGAATGTTACGCCACCTGCCGGCAGATACCTTCATACCCCGGGTGACGTCGTGACGCTTACCGCAATACCGAATAATCCTGCGTATGCAATTATATGGACCGGAACCGACGACAATTATTCGACAGCACGTCAGAACACAGTAACTATGAACGGGCATAGGGACGTCACGGTTGAGTTCTACACCCCGAGAGTTCTCTATGTGGGAACCGACAGCAACTATCCGACGATTCAGTTTGCGATTGATGATGCAAACGACCGCGATATTGTGATGATAACGCCCGGCACATACAACATATATGAGTCGAGCAAGGACCATCCGTATCTGTATATATCAGGAAAAGACATAAGGCTGACCAGCACTAACCCTGAAGACGCGAATGCGACCCAGATTATAGGCGGCTTTGTGATTGATAACGCCACCCGGAATTTGATTATCGAAGGGCTTACCATCAGAGACGCCATGTACTGGAAAGATTACGAGAGTGGCAATATTACAGGTGAGCAAAATCCGTTCAACGAGTTGCACTGGGCCACACCGCAGGGTGCGGGCGTGGACGGTTACGGCGGCGGCACCTGCCGCGGCGCTGGGATGCAGTTAAATGGCACGGCATCTCCGACCGTGCGCAACTGTCTGTTCATTAACTGCCAAGCTCGAGGTATTCACGGTGCAAACGGCTCCGGCGGGTCGGGTGCCGATGGCTATAGCGGTAACGGCGGACCGGGCGGCAAAGCGTTCGGCGGCGGAGCATATTGCGGCCAGGGCGGCAGCCCCTTGTTTGAAGATTGCTCGTTTACAAACTGCTCCGCACGGGCTGGTGACGCCGGCAACGGCGGTAGCGCCGCTCCAGCCACAGGCGGACACGGCGGTGCGTGGGGTGACAGAAACGGAGTTTGGTGGGATGAATGGAGGACTTTGTATGGGTATATTCATCCTCTTGAGGAATACTGGAAATACAGCGGCTATGGCGGAGCAATTTATTGCGACGTGAACAGTACGGCCGAATTTGTGAACTGCACGTTTACCGGCAACAGCACCATAGGAGGCAGTTGCGGCATCAGCGGTGCGTCGGTTCCGTCCGGCTGGCCGACCCAACATTACAAAATCGAGAGTTTTGGCGGTGCGGTTTATGCCGCCAGAGGCAGCGCACCGCAATTTGTCGAGTGTAACTTCGTCAATAACGAAGCGAATATGCAGGGTCCGCCCACAAGCAGGAAGGACAACATTGCGACGGTGAATGCATATCCGAATATAAGCTTCGGCGGCGCGGCGGCCTTTGAGGATGGCGCTGCCCCTGTGTTTGAGAAGTGCACGTTCAACAGCAACCGGGCGACAATCGGTGGCGGGGCCTTTGAGGCGTGGGCGTATGGGACAGTTACCGATTGCAACTTCGAGGACAACTCTTCATATAGCGGCGGCGGTATTCTCTGTGTCGGCGGAGCAAGCGAGATTATAAACAGCAGGTTTACAGGCAACCAGTCCACGGTCTTGGCTGCTCAGGGCGGTGCAATTACGCTGCTCGGGGCCAACGCCGAGGTTAGGGACTGCAATATATGGGCCAACGCGTCGGCAGGTTCGGGCGGCGGAATCTATATCTCCAGTCAAGACGCAGAAGGCATTGAGTTGCCTGGCGGCAACAGCGTCCTAATCAAGAATTGCCTAATTACCGGAAACTCAGCCGGTCAAAACGGCGCCGGCATCTCTGCCACCTGGTATTCCGACCCCAACATCGTCAACTGCACCATCACAGACAACAACGCGCAGGGGATGGGCGGAGGCCTTTATAGCGCCTATAACAATTATACTAATGTAATCAACTCAATCTTCTGGGACAACAACGCCCCACAAGGCCCTCAAATCGCCATCGGGACGACCGACAACCCTGCGGATGTGAAAGTGACCTACAGCGACATTGAGGGCGGAGTGGCGGCTGTGTACCATGCCCCCCTCACCACCCTCGAATGGGACGTCACGACGAATATTAACATAGACCCCCTGTTTGTTAGTGGTTACTACCTCAGCCAGATTGCCGCGGGACAGGATGTCAGCAGTCCCTGCTGGAACGCGGGAAGCGCTAACGCCAATAGTCCGGATATTAATCTTGGAGGTTATACTACCAGGACCGATAGCGTACCTGACGTTGGCAAGGTGGATATGGGTTATCACTATTCGGCGTTTACGCCGCCGCAGTATCATCTGACGATTATCGCCGGGGACGGTTTGACATCGGCTAATGTCACGCCGAGCGACGGAAATTACGTCTGGTTCAGCAAAGTTCCACTCCATGTAAACATTACTCCTCCTGCTGGTTACCAGGTTGTCTGGACAGGCACCGACAACGACGATATTAACAACGGCGATAACTCTGTGCGTATGACCGGAGATAAAACGGTTACAGTTGGCTTTGGAAAGAATACGTGTAACCTGACGGTTACCTGGAATCACGGCGGCACAGTTACGCCTACCAGCGGCACTTATCCTCGCGGCACGGCGGTCGCGCTTACCGCGACATCGGATGCCGGTTATAGAATTGAGAGCTGGGAGGGCACGGACAACGATGGTTTGTTTACCCGAACCAACACCGTGACTATGAATAGAGACAAAACTGTAATAGTCACATTCAGTTTGCCTCAGACGAGGACCGTTCCGGGCGATTACACTACGATTCAGGAGGCGGTTGAGGCGGCTCGGTCGGGTGATATCGTAAGCGTCGCCAGCGGTGTATATCACGGCGACACAATTGTGCTCAACAAAGAAATCACGCTGGTAAGCACCAATCCGGATGACCCATGCGTGGTCGCAGCGACAATAATTGACTCGATGGGATTTGCCCATCAGGCGATTGTATTCGGTAGCGGGGCGACCGGTAACACTGTGTTGGATGGTTTTACCATTACAGGAGGCACTTGGTTCATAGTAGCTGCTCAGGATGCCGCAGTAGCGGGCCAAAACGGGCCTGACGGCGGCGGCATAGCAGGCGGGGCCGTATATATTGCTCAGGGCGCAAGCCCGACACTTAGGAACTGTGTAATCAGAGATACGACCATAACCGGCGGTAACGCGGGCAATGGTTTTAATGCCGATGCCACGACCCCTGCCACTCGCGGCGGATGGGGTGGACGGGCAAGAGGCGGCGGTATCTATATCGCAGATTCTGCCAACCCGACCCTGATCAACTGCACTATCACGAATTGTACGGCTGTTGGCGGTAATGCCGGTAACGGCGGTAATTCTTCGGGTTCAGTTTATGGAACGGCGGATTATCGGGATGCCAATTACGGCGGCTCGTATAGTAATCCTTACCCAAGTTATCAAATACCTCCCCAGCCGTGGCAAGAACTTAGAAATTCCAATGGCCAACAATATGTCGGTGACTACAGGTTCTACAGCGGCTACGGCGGCGGCGTTTTCTGCGACGCAAATTCCGAGGCCAATTTCATCGACTGCAGTATAACAAATAATATCGCCAGGGGCGGTATGAGCGGTGCCGGAGGCACAAGGCCGCAGGGTATTGTAAGTGCTGACCCTGTTACCGCTTATAGAATACCCAGCTATGGCGGCGGCGTGTATTGCGGAGCAAACTCCGATATTAATTTTGTCGGGTGCGTTATCAGTGGTAATGTCACGCCAAGACCCGATGCTACTTACCACACAGACCCGTATTTAGGTCACGGCGGCGGCATCGCCTTCGAAGATACCGCGAGTATTCGGCTTGAAAACTGCACGATAAGCGACAATAGCTCGGCGGTGGGCGGCGGCATGTTCTGGTCGGGTGGCCAGCCGGAAGTGCTGGATTGCGGCATAATGCGTAACACTGCGTACCTCGGAGGCGGTATTTATGCGACGGGAAGCGCAGGCCAAATCAGAGGTTGCACGTTGGGCAATAACTTTGCGGGCGTATCGCCCAATGACGTTGATGTAATCGCGGGCCAGGGAGGCGGTATATTCGGCTCGTCGATAGACACAGTGATTGTCGATTGCTTCCTGACTGATAACACTTCTTCGACGTCAGGCGCCGGAATACATATTTACGGGCCTGGCGATGCTAATACGATAATCAAGAATTGTCTGCTGGCAGGTAACCAGGCGGGCCGTGACGGCGGCGGTATTTCCTCCAACTGGGGTGCGGTTGTCTCGGTCGAGAACTGCACACTCTACAATAACCAGGCCACCGGCACGTTCGGCGATATTGGCAACACGGGATTCGGCGGCGGCTTGTACTGTTCTTACGATGCCCAAACCAACGTCAAAAACAGCATTTTCTGGGACAACAATGGCTTGCTCGGTAATGAGATTGCCGAAGCGACGGGCTTCGAACATGAGCAGCGTTGCGGCACCGTCAACGTGTCATACAGTGATATCAGAGGCGGTCGGGCAGGTGTATATATAAGTCCCAGCTGTCCAAGTAACTGGGGCCTCGGCAATATAGATATTGACCCGCTGTTTGTCAACGCGGTCGGCAATGACTTCCACCTTCAGCAGATTACCGCGGGACAAATGGTCAACAGCCCCTGTATCGATGCGGGCGGAGACCTTTCCGTATCACTCGGATTGTTTAGGTATAGCACCTCCACGCTTGGCACCTCCGACACGAACATAGTTGACCTTGGTTATCATTACCCCATAGCGGACTATTGCAGGAAATGGGACCTGTACGTGGATAATATTATCGACTTCAGGGACTTCGCAGTTTTTGCGTCGGCGTGGGTTGGTGATTTGGGGAACATGGGGTACGGAACAGATGACCTGAAGGAGTTTACATATTGCTGGCTGGAGGAGTTGGGATCGGATGTGAATGCTCCGACACCAAATCCTATGACCTGGGCAATCCCGCCTCGCGCATTAACCGGGAGCTCGGTTGAAATGATGGCCAGCACCGCTGTCGATGCGAGCGGACGAGTTTATTACCAGTTTGAAGAAGTCAACGGCCCCTCAAGCACTTGGCAGACCGATCCATATTACGTGGCTACGGGCATCAACCCCACGGGCCAGTATTGTTTCAGGGTAAGGGCACGTGACAGATACAATAACACCACCGCCTGGTCTGAGCCGGCATGTGTAAGCGATATTGGCGACGTCAACGCGCCGAGGCCTGCTCCGGTATTTGTCGCCGTAGCGGCCCAAAACATCGCTCGCACTGACCCGAACACTGCCAGCGGGCAGTTTGAGTGGGACACGACTAACTACCAGTGGGATTGGTGGCACAGGATCATAGTTGATGTGACAGGTGTAACTGATGATAGAACCCCGACAAGTGAACTTGAAGTTCGCTTTATCTGCAGCAATTCTACATACAGCAGCGATACCGTGATTCCGGCGATGTACCGTCCGATTCGTATAGGTCACCCTGTTGCTATTGGAGGTAGGATTCCTGCCAACGGCGGCAGTGATGCTGCTTATGGCAGCTACCGGCTGACGTGGAACGGAACCAACCAAATTGTCTATGAGGTGTATGTTGAGGCGTGGGGCGGCTCGTACGGCAGGCAGTTGAGCTGGCACGTGTGCGTCTATGATGCTTCTCAAAACGCAGCGTGCACCGGTACGCATTCGATTCCGCCATAGCAGCGGGCATCGTTGAAATGGTGAAAATTAAAGGCCCCGGTGAAAACCGGGGCCTTTTTTATTGCATTTATTTTGTGTAGTGCAGGTCTTTTATGTGCTGGTAGCCGAAGTGAGCCAGCAGGTGGTCGAGCAGCACGATAGCGGTATAATTTTCCGCGACGGGCCAAATCCTTGCCGTAATCGTCGGGTCGCGTCTTGTTATCGCCGCTAATTGTTTGGTTTCGAGGGTATATTTGTCGATGGTATGCTGCGGCTTTGCGATTGTGGGTGTGGGTTTTACGGCGAGGCGGACTATTATCGGTTGTCCCGTCGCCAGACCTCCGGTGATACCGCCGGCGTTGTTGGAATCGAAAATCACTTTGCCGTTTTTGGCCTGCATCTGGTCGTTGTTCTGGCAGCCGGTCATATCCTTAACTGCCATACCTGCACCGACCTCGACCGCCTTGACTGCGCCGATACCGAGCATCCTGCCTAATTCAGCATCGAGCTTGTAGAAAACAGGTTCACCCAGTCCGGTTGGCACGCCCAATGCGACTACCTCCACCAGGCCGCCCGCTGAGTCGCCGGAGGCGGAGATTTTGTTGCAGGCGTCGGTCATCGCCTGTGCGGCGTCAATATCCGGGCAGTTCAGGATGTGATGGACGCCGTATTTATTCTTGACTTCCTTTGCGCTGATTTTAGGCGTCTTGTCGCGTATGGCGTCGATTTCCTTCTCGATTTGTGCGAAGACGGCTGCCTTTTCGAGAAACCGCATATTCATATTGACCCGGCCTTTGACGTAAATTTCCTGATAGAACGGGTCGAGGTCGCATCGCATCTTTTTGTAATTCTCGGTATATGCGAACGCCTTGTTGTGGTCGATATCAGGGCATCGGACGCCCGCGATTTCCTTAACATACGCGAAGACGTTTATGCCGCATTTTTTGAGGACTTTTTTTGCAACGTAGCCGGCGGCGACGATGGTCGAGGTGTATCGTCCGCTGAAGATTCCCGCTCCGATTGAATCGTCATCGGGGCCGTATTTGACGAATGATGCCCAGGAGGCGTGACCGGGGCGGGGCGTGCGGTTGGTGTCCTGATATTGCTTGACGTGAACGAAGTGCCGGTCGAGGTTCGGTATCAGAATCGTCAAAGGCGTGCCGTTGGTGTGGTTTTTGTTGCCTGCGTTTTCAATTGTGTCTTCGGCGTTGAGTCCTGTATAGATTATGGGCAGGTCCGGCTCTTTGCGGGGGCTGGACAACTCATCTGCGCCGGGTTTTCGCAGGAGTAAATCGCCGTAGATTTCCTGCTCCGAGAGCGGCATTGCCGGCGGATGGCCCTGCACGACAGCCGTGAGGCCTTCCTGATATGACCCGCCCGCGACCGTTACCTGAAACATTCTTCCGATATGACAGCCAACCATTTTTGTTTCTCCTTTAGCTCGTGAGATAACCAACTCACGGACTTGTCTTTTTATTCCTGGATATTATCTCACGGGCTGAACGTTAGTTTTATATTTGCGCCCAGGTTTTGCATTAGTTTAGCATATTCCGGGAAAGTAACACTCATTGCTTCGGCGGTGCCGATTGTGCACTGGCCTTGCATCGCCATCGCGGCAATCGACAACGCCATTACGATGCGGTGGTCACCTCTGCCATCGAGAACAGCGGGTTTTGGCTTGCTATGTTTGATTATAAGGCCATCGAGCAACTCCTCGGTATCGACGCCGAGTTTTTTCAGTTCCTCGGCCATACACTTGATGCGGTCGGTTTCTTTTGCCCGTGCCTGCGGGACGTTTACCAGGCGGGTTTGTCCTTCGGCGAATGCGCCGACGACCGCCATAGCAGGCAGGGCGTCGGGCGTGGCGTTCATATCTATTTCGATGCCTTTGAGCTGTGATTGCCTGACCGTTATCGAATCATTGCCAATCGATATGTCAGCGCCCATTGCCTTGAGGTAATCGACGACGGCTTTATCGGGCTGGCTGTCGGAAAAGTCAAGACCTTTGAGCGTTACATTGTCACCGACAAGGGCTGCTGCGCACAAGAAGAACGTCGCGCTGGAAAAATCAGCGGGGACAGCTGAGTCAAAGGATTTGTATTCCTGAGCGCCCCGGATTTTGAAATGCCGCAGATTATTATTCTCGTATTTAATGGATTGCTTGTCGAGCCAGTCGAGTGTCATCTGAACGTATCCCGGCTCGTTGAGCAGGGTGACGTTAATCTCGGTATCTTTTTCAGCAAGGGGTGTGCACAAGAGCAGCGACGTGAGATACTGGCTGCTGAATGCGGCGATTGATGTTTTGCCGCCGGTTAGCCGGCCCGTGACGGTTGCGGGGGCTTTACCGTTGTTTTTGGTGGCGACGCATTTTGCTCCCAATTCGTTTAGTGAGTCAACCAGAGGCCCGATGGGTCTTGTTTGTATTTGTTCATCGCCGGTGAAATGTGTCGTTTGTCCTGCAGGCGCAAGAGCGGCGGACCCCATAGCGATGCGGAGTGTTGTGCCGGAGTTGCCGACGTCTATGATTTCCTTGGGGGCGAGGACCTGCCCCGCGATGCCGGTAACCTTCCAGCAATCGTTATTTGAGGTGTCTATTTTTGCACCAAGTGAACGGTAGCAGGATACCGAGGAGAGGGTGTCGCTCGAGGCGAGCGGGCTGCGGATTGCGCTTGCGCCTTTGGCTAATGAGGCGATTGCCACGGCGCGAATCGTATGTGATTTCGAGCCGGGAATGGCGACTGTGCCCTTCAAGCGGGATTTCCCTGCGATTAACTGCATAGTGGGCGGTATTTTAACCGATTCCGTACAGCTTGTCGTGATAAAAAATAACCCGCCGATAAGCTAAATGCCTACCGGCGGGTTGTATTAGCATCTATGATTTTAGTTCCAGACCTTGACGCCCGGGGCTGCTTTGCCGTCAGCGCCGACTACGCGGAGCATAAACTGGTATTCGCCCGTGTCCTGGTCAACTTTGATTAAGAGCAGATTTTTGCCTTTGTTGAGTTTTACCTTGTGGGTTTCCTGGTCCATTTCCATCGCGCGATAAACGTGTTGGACGGAAATGAGCTGGTGGTTGATCCAGAGCTTGTAGCCATCGTCTGAGCCAACCCTGACTTCGACATCCTTATCCGCGTCTGAATCGAGCCAGCAGGCACAGTAACACAGGATTTTTTCCTGGTTGCTTTCGATTTTGAGATGAGCGACGTCGCCGAAGATGATGTCGGTGCCTGTTGTGCTGTAAGGCAGGAATTTCGCGGCTGAGCCGTCGTCCTTCTTGATTTCCATGCCGTTTGTGGGCGTGAAGGCCGCTTCGCCGCCGTAGTTTTTCAGGTAATCAACATTGAACCCCGCGTTATCGGGTCTTTCACCGGGGTTGGGGAACGTGCCGCAGATAAGCCAGTTGACGACAAAGCCCTGTTCTTCCGCCCAGTTCTTTGCGAGATTGAAGGGGCCAAGTGTCGGGCCGGCGACGGCAGCGGCTGGTTTTGGTGGCGGCGGTGGTGGTGGTGGCGGTTTTGGTGGCGGTGCCTTTTCAGCGGTCGCCTTTACCTCTTTTGCCTTGGGGCTTGCGGCCTTTTCTTGGCATCCGGCTATGACCGCGCACAGGGCTGCAAGGCACAATACTAACATCATCGTGCGAAATTGACTCTTGTTCATAATCCAACTCCTTTCCAAAAATTTTGTCCGTAAGATAACTTCAACCCAACGCTATGTCGGCATCTTATCACTCTTGCCGTGCCCGTAAGTTAACAATCAAAGGCGAATCCTGCAAGAGATTTTTTCTTTTCATTCAGGCGGTTTGCAGCTGATTTTGCGCTCGAAGGACGGCGGCGGCGTCGTTTAAGACCAGTTGTTTGACTAAACCAGCGGGGACAACGGGCAGGCCCATATTGAAGACCTTTTCCTCCACCATTGAGGCAACGGTTCTGGCAATGGGCCTGTGCAGATGGTGCTTAGTGACCAGGTATTCGACAATCCGTGATTTATTCCATCTGCTTCTGGTCTGCTCCGAATGGTCTGTATAAAGGTTATCGGCATCCGATAGTCCGCTGTGCCTGCCCCGGACAACCTCAATGCGACAGCGTTTTAATTTTCGCTCGAAGTGATGTTCGCTAAGTGCGACTGCCGCCTCCTCGAAACCGGTGCCGGCAAGAACTGCCTCTATTACCGAAAGAATTTCGCTTGTGCTGATGGCCCGGTTTGTGGCGTTGCGGTAAAGGAAAAACGTTACTGCCTCCGCAAGCTCCTGCGCGGCGGTTATATCAGGTTTACCCGCTGCGCCGAGGGCGTTCGCGATGGAGCCGATGACCTTGGTATGAAGATACGGCTCCTTTGTGCCGTCGGTCTTGACGACTGTCAATTTTGGCGTCCTTGCCGTCATAGTTACTTCTCTGCACAATTCCTAATGTGGCCACGGGCTTTTCGGCCGTGCCGCTTACTGAAAGAGCTTCGGCTGTCCTGCCACGTCGGGCTGCGATATTGCCTGAGTTATTTCATCAATCAGATCGCCGGCGTCCTTGAAATCACGATAGACGCTGGCGAAACGAATATACGCCACTTTATCAACGTCACGAAGATGTTTTATAACGCTCTCGCCGATGAATGAACTGGTTACCTCCTTGTCGAAATTTCTGAATATGTCTTCTTCCACCTTGTCGGCAATCTGGCGAACCTGCTCGGCGGAAACAGACCTTTTATAGCATGCCTTCTGAAGTCCCGCTACAATTTTTTCCCGGTCGTAAGGAACGCGGGAACTGTCCTTCTTTATAACGTACATCCTGAAGCTCTCGCTGGTTTTTTCGTATGTGGTGAAGCGTTTGTTGCACGCCAGGCACTGGCGTCTGCGCCGGATGATTCGCCCGCCGTCGCTGGAACGAGAGTCGATTACTTTATCCTGCTCTTCTTTGCAGAAGGGACATCTCACGGCCTAATCCCGCCTCGCTTTCAATCGAATCAGAGACAAACCGGAAAAACCGGTTCTCAAGTCGCATACACGGCCACAAGCAGCAACTGCATTGTAAAAGCTCTGCGATGAATGTGTCAAAGAAAATCCGCGCAGAATCGCATTAACTTTCGGCGGGTCTGTTTTTCTTTTTGACAAGCCCGGTCAATCAATTAGCATAGGTGTCATATTAGCGAATCTGATTTTAAGGAGCAATCAAATGGCGTCCAACAGCAGTCAAATATCACGTCGGGAGTTTTTAGGTAAAACCACACAATTTGCGGCGGGGGCAATTGCGGCCGGAATGCTATCCTCGTGCGCGAGGCCTGCGGCGGTTAGCACAAAATCGCGTGTTCTTGGGGCCAATGACCGTATTAACATTGCGATAATCGGGGTCAGAGGCCGGGGAATGCCCTTGGCGGAAGGTTTTGCCAAAATCCCGAATGTTAAGATAAAAACGCTATGTGATATTGACGCGAACCTTTTTGCTGAGCGGGTCAAAAAAATCGATGAAATTCAGCATTTTGCGCCCGCGACAGAGAAAAACCTTCAGCGTGTTTTTGAGGATAAGGATATAGACGCGGTGGGGGTGGCGACGCCGAATCACTGGCATGCGCTTGCGATGATTTGGGCGTGCCAGGCGGGCAAGCATGTCTATGTTGAGAAGCCCTGTTCGCACAATATCCGTGAGGGGCGGAGAATGGTTGAGGCAGCGGGCAAGTATGGCCGAATCGTCCAGTGCGGCTTCCAGAATCGCTCACTCAGTAATGTCCGACAGGCAATCAAGTTTCTGCACGACGGCGGGATTGGCGAGGTTTATATGGCTCGCGGACTGTGCTTCAAGGCGAGAGACCCGATTGGCAAGGTACCCGACGGCATCGGAACCGGCCCGCAGTATAAGTATTCCGTCTGGAACAATCCGGGCGTGAATTTCGACGCGGATTATATGAGCAGGGTCGACTACGATATGTGGCTTGGCCCCGCGCCGCAAAGACCTTTCAACTATAACCGCTTTCATTATAACTGGCACTGGAACTGGGATTACGGCAACGGCGACATAGGCAATCAGGGGCCTCACCAGTTCGATATCGCACGCTGGGGGCTGAATAAAAACGAGCACCCGGTAAAGGTTTCTTCTTTGGGCGGGTATTTCGGCCCCGAGTCCGACCAGCAGACGCCCAATACGCAGTCGGCGGTTTTCGAATACGCGGACGGCAAAATTATGCAGTTCGACGTGCGCGGAATTTACACCAATGACGAGGCCGCAATGTTCGCAACCGTTGAAAAATCTGTCGCTGATATAGACCCCAACGCTGCTCCGAAAATCGTTAAAGAGCTAATCAAAATCCAGGATGGCGTCGGCGTGGGCAATCTTTTCTACGGCACGAAGGGCTGGATGTATCTCAATGATACGGTCTGGAAGACGTATTTCGGCAGGAAAAATGAGCCGGGGCCTTGTTCGCAAGTATTAGAGGAATCGGCCAATCCCAACGACCCGGCGGGTGCGGGTTCGCAAAACCATTTCGTGAATTTCATAACCGCTCTTCGCAACGGCAAAAAAGAAGACATCAATTGCAATATCGAGGAGGGCTTTATGTCAACGGCACTGCCTCATCTTGCGAATATCTCGTATCGGCTTGGCAGGACGGTTGTTTTTGACAGCAAAAAAGAAAAATTTGTCGCGGACAATCAGGCCGACAAAATGCTGACTCGAAACTATCGCCGACCTTACGCTGTTCCAGACCGGGTATAATGTCTTTTTTTTATTGCGATTCGGTTTTATATTCGGTATAATAGTTCCTGAATTATTGTTGGGGGGCAAAGGGTTTGGTTATGAGGAAGGTCGTTTTGACGCTTCTAATCCTTGGCGTGGGGGCTCCCTGTTTTGCCAAATACTCCGGCGGAACTGGCGATGCGAACACTCCTTACCAAATCGCCAACGCAGCCGACCTGATGACGCTGGCAAACGACGCCAACGACTACAACAAGTGTTTCATAATGACCACCGACCTCGACCTCGACCCCAATCTTCCCGGCGGACGGATTTTTAGGACTGCCGTTATTTCTCCTGATGTGAACCATAAAAATGGGATATATGATGGTAATTCTTTTAATGGTGTTTTCGATGGCGCAGGGCATAAAATTACAAATCTGACTATAGATGCCAATAGTGTAAGAAATGACTATATTGGTCTTTTTGGGGATGTTAACAGGGGTGAAATAAAAAACCTCAGCTTGGAGAATGTCAAAATATCCATTAAAACATATTCGTATTACCTCGGCGGGCTCGTTGGAGAAAACTGGGCCAATATCAGCAATTGCTATTCGACAGGTTCCGTCACCATGCAAGGTTCATCCTCATACTCATCCTATGTAGGAGGTCTTGTGGGTGGAAATCATAGCAATATCAGCAATTGTTATTCAACAGTTTTCGTCTCTAATGGTAAAAACTCATACTATCTCGGCGGGCTGGTGGGATGGAACGACGGTACTATCAACAATTGCCATACGACAGGTGTCGTAACCGGCGGAGATTATACATCCGAGAACGGTGGGCTCGTGGGATGTAATATGCTTAACGGTACTATCAGCAATTGCTATTCGACAGGCAATGTAAGCGGTGGAAATTACGCATGCTGTCTCGGCGGTCTTGTGGGATGGAACAACGGTACTATCAACAATTGCCATACGACAGGCAATATAACCGGTGGGTCATGGGGCTACGGTGGTCTAGTGGGAAGGTGCGAAGAAGGCAGCATCATTGATTGTTATTCAACAGGCACTGTCACCGGCGAAAATCAACTCGGCGGGCTTGTGGGGGATAACCGCGGCAATGTCAGTTATTGCCATTCGACCGGTAACGTCACAGGGGGTTCAAACATCGGAGGATTGATGGGAGTTAACTATAGCAGTATCAACAGTTGCTATTCGACAGGTGATGTCAACGGCGATGCTGAGTCAGGCGGCAACGGTGGTCTGGTGGGAGTTACCTTTGGTAATGTTAGCAATTGCTTTTCTACAGGCGATGTCAACGGCAGGATAATAATCGCCGGTCTGGTGGGAGAGAATGATGAAAGCGAAATCATCAATTGTTATTCAACGGGTATTGTAACAGGAATTGCTAAAAGCGGTCTAGTGTATTCTAACAACGGCACTATCATAAACTGTTATTTTCTTACTACAAGCGGGCCGAATAACGGCTACGGGACGCCGCTGACAGATGTCCAAATGAAACAGCAGGCGAGTTTAGTCGGCTGGGATTTTGTGTGGGAAACCGCTAATGGACCGAATGATATCTGGGCGATATGCGAAGGGGTGAGCTACCCAAAACTCGCATGGCAATTTATCGCAGGCGATTCGGATAATGACAAGAACGTGGATTTCACCGATTTTGCCCTGCTGGCTAACAAATGGATGCAGGCCGACTCGAATCTTTACTGCGGCGGGGCAGACCTCACCGGTGACGGTAAAGTTGATATCGCTGACCTTGCGGCCTTTAGTAGTAACTGGCTCGCAGGTTTATAATGGCTATCGCTATTCCAAACAAATCCGCCTTTGGCGGATAAATCGCGTGAGATAGTAACTTTGCCCGCAACGGGCCGGTAATACGATGTAATTTTATCTCACGGGATAAACGTTTGACAGTTCGGGTTTGGCAATCTACAATCCTTATCTTGGCAGCGGAAGCATTCTGTGCGGAAATTTTATATCATCCGCCATCCATTAGGGATGGCGAGACCTCGCCTTCAGGCGGGACGGGATGTCTGGTAAATGGCAGGCACGACAAGGGAAAATACGGGGAAACCGGCGAAGAAGCGTCTTGAGACGGTAACCAGCGCGAGCAAATCGCCGGCTGGCTCGGCGCCCCGGCAAAGCTCGGCGCAGGCGGAGAGTATGGCGGCGTTGACCAGCAGGATAATGCCTGAGTCGCTTGCTGCCGAGGCCGCGGTTCTTGGTTCGATGATTATTGATCCGGCCTGCATAGGCCAGGTAGTGGAGATGCTCAGCCGGGATTCCTTTTACCGGGTTGAGCACCAGTTGATTTACGACGCAGTTATCGCCCTTTACGAAAAAAACAGAGGCGAGGGTATCGACGGCGTTCTGTTGCGTAATGAGCTTGAAGGCCGCAAACAACTTGAACAGGTTGGCGGCGTGGAATACTTAGGCAAGCTTGCCAACTCAGTCCCCAGTTCCGCCAACGTCGCCTATTACGCGGGAATCATAAAAGACAAGCAACTGCTTCGTGAACTTATACAGACCGCTACTGAGATTCTAAACGACGCCTATGACCCCACAGGAGAGTCCCTCGCGAAACTCGATGAGGCCGAGCAGCGAATCTTCGCGATTACCGATAAGCGGACCGCCGGGCAGGCGATAGGCATAAAAGACCTCGTTACGAACGCATACGAACTTATCGAGAAACGTGACGGGAAACACATTACAGGACTGGCTACCGGTTTTATGGCGCTCGACCAGTTAACCTGCGGGCTGCAAAACGGTGAAATGATTATAATCGCCGGCAGACCAAGTATGGGCAAAACCGCCCTTGCCCTCAACATTGCCGAATACCTAGGTGTCGTCGAGAAGACGCCCGTTGCCATTTTCTCATTAGAAATGGGCCAGCAACAGTTGGCCGAGCGGTTCCTTTGCGGTGTAAGCCAGGTTGAGAGCCAGCTTGTGCGAAAGGGAATGTTGTCCACGGAACATTATCGCCGGCTCGTCGATGCCTGCGGCATACTTTCAGCCGCCCCCATATTTGTCGACGATACCTCGACGCTGACGCCTCTGGAATTACGGGCGAAGGCAAGACGACTGAAAAGCCAGTATGACATAAAATGCGTTTTCGTAGATTATCTGCAGTTGATGCATCTCGGCGGGCGAGTGGAATCGCGCCAGCAGGAAATCACGACCATATCCCGCTACCTCAAGGCCCTTGCCCGCGAATTGAATATCCCCGTTGTGGTGCTTAGTCAGTTGAATCGTTCGCCTGAAGGGCGCGAGGGGCACCTGCCGAAGATGAGCGATTTGCGTGAAAGCGGCAGTATCGAGCAGGACGCCGACGTTGTTATGCTTTTACACAGAGAAGATTATTATCACAACGGAGAAAAGGATTACGAGCCGAACAATATCGCCAACTTGATAATCGCCAAGCAGCGAAACGGTCCGACGGGGACTGCTGACCTTACGTTCCTGGATAAATTCACGCGGTTTGGGAATGCTGCTTCGTTTGTGGATGAGCCATCCACGGCTTTGCAGCAGGAGCCATCGAGGGAAGAAACGCCGTTTTGATTAGCGAAAAGCAGACCACAAGACGCGAAGTAAAAAGGTAGAAAGAAAAACTTCGAGTCCTGGTATCTTTGTGGTGAAAGGAAAAAGTGAAAAGAAGTTGGTGTAAGGTTTCGATGTTGGTATGTTTTGCCCTGGTTTGCGTTCGGCCCGGCTGCGCTGTTGACGCGAATTCTGCCGTTCCGGCAGGGGGGGATTCCAACCGAATAATTTCTGCCGGTCCGACAGGCAGGGACTCCAACCAGATAATTTCTGCCATTCGCGTGGAAGGCAACGTCAGCGTAAAGGTTTCCGAAGTCCTCACGAAGGTCCGCACGAGGCAGGGCGACATATTCAGTCCGGGTGTCGCAGCGGAGGATGTGAAGCGGATAGCCGAAATCAAAGGCGTCGAATACTGCTATTACAACACAAAAGCGGTTGATGGGAATACCGAACTGACATTTGTCGTTGTCGAGAAAAATCTCATAAGGTCGATTGAGTTCGTCGGCAATAAGGCGTTCAAGGGTAAAAAGCTGCAGGAAAAGCTCGGTTTTAAGGTGGGCGACTATCTTGACCCGGTCCTTGCGCATACCTATGCCACGACTATTCTTGAGTTCTACCGTCAGAGCGGCTTCCCGTACACCGAGATAACGCTTGATACCGCAAAATTATCCACAGGCAAGCTGGTTTATAACATCAAGGAAGGCCCGCGGGTAAAAATCGATTCGGTAAAGTTCAGCGGCAATAAATTCCTTAAATCGGGCGAGTTGAAGAAGGCCATCAAGGCCCGCACCCGCAGTTGGGTATTGTTCCAGAAATACTACAACGAAGAGGAGCTTAACGAGGACGTTTCGAAGCTCCAGCGGGTATATCAGAAAAAAGGTTTCCTTAATGCCAAAATAGAGGTCCAGCGGGAGTTCAACGCCGACAAGAGCAAAATCCGCATCATCTTTGCCATCGAGGAAGGCATTGCTTATTCGGTTGAAAGCACCATTTTTACCGGTAACGAGCAGTACGACAGCAAGAAGCTGTATGAGCAGTTGACGCTGCTGAACGGCCAGACCTATAACGAGCAAATGGCCGAAACCGATACAAAGCAGCTTACTAAGTTATACAGGGGAACCGGCTTTATTGACGCGAAGGTCGAGCGTAGCATCAAGTTTGTTTCAGACAAGACGGTTGCTCTCGAATATACGGTCAAAGAAGGCAACCGTTTTCGCATAGGCCAGATAACAATCACCGGCAATGAGCAGACCAAGGACAAGGTTGTTCGACGTGTACTCGACGAGTATGACTTCCAGCCGGGCAAATGGTACAACGGCGATATTGCCCGCGGGGACGGTAAAGGTGAACTCGAAAAAAACCTCCAGCAGACCCTGCTTACCGAACGCGACGGGGCGACAATTACGCCGTCTGGTTCAACCACCGGCCAAAAGGACGCCCAGGTCAGTATCATTGAGGGCAAAACGGGTATGATTATGCTGGGCGCCGGTGTATCCAGCGACAGCGGCGTTATGGGCCAGCTAACCTATGAGCAGAGAAATTTAGACATTGGCGACAAGCCCGAAAGTTTCGAAGATTTTGTCACAGGCAAGGCCTTAAAGGGGGGCGGGCAAACCCTGCGAATCGCCCTGCAGCCGGGCACTGAATTGAGCACATATTCCGTCAGTTTTACCGAGCCATACCTCAACGACAAACCCATCAGTTTGGATTTGGCCGGCTCGAGCTGGTCAAGATGGCGGGAATCATACGACGAGGGCAGATTAAAAGGTTTTGTCGGTTTAGACAAGCGAGAAAAAGACAAATGGCATGAGAATATCGGGTTACGCGTGGAAAACGTCGATATCAAAAATGTTGACCGCCATGCGCCAATCGAAATAAAGGATGTTGCGGGTAATAATCTTCTTACGGGTGTCCGGGTTGGTGCCGGCAGAGACCTTACCGATAACAGGTTCAATCCCTCAACCGGTCAGAATTTCGACGTCTCTTATGAACAAGTTGCCGGTGACTATACCTTTGGTATTGTCAGCGGCACCTACAGGAGATATTTCACCCTTTATGAGGATTTGGCCGAGCGAAAGACCATTCTGGCCACCAAACTTTTGGCGGCGAGTGTCGTAGGCGATGCGCCGCCCTTTGAGAAGTTCTACGCCGGCGGCAGCAGCACCTATGGTATCCGCGGTTTCCAGTATCGCGGAGTAAGCACCAGAGGACTCCAGACCGACGTCACTAATCCAGAGCGAAAAGACCCTATTGGCAGCGACTGGATATTCCTGGCAAATGCTGAAACCGCTGTTCCACTCATCGGTGATAGTATAGCGATGCTGTTTTTTATTGACAGCGGCGCCATCGATACCGGCGGTTACCGCGTTGGTGCGGGCATCGGCATTCAGATAATGATACCGCAGTGGTTCGGGCCTGTTCCTATGCGGTTCGAACTTGCAGCGCCCCTGATGAAAAGCGAAGGCGACAGGACGCAGGTCTTTAGTTTCTCCGTGGGAACCTTGTTCTGATGTCCAATTTATTGGGGCAGGGGGGTTTGCGGAATTCTTAAATCTTTCGTAAAATACTGCTGCGTATGGATTGATAGTCGATTATTGGTGATTGATGATTTACCAGTATCGCTTGGAATGTTCGAACGGCGCAATAATCAATGAGAAAGGGAAAATTATGAAGCTTAAGTCAATCATTGTTATGGTTCTTGTAATAGTAATGTCAGGTTTCATTATGAACGCCCGGGCCGCTGATAATAAGTATCTCAAAATAGGCGTCGTCAGCGTCCGCAAGATATTCCAGGATTGCAAGCGCAACACGAAGTACAGGCAGGAAATGTTGGCCGAGCGAGATAAGCTCGAAGCGGAACTTGAGAGTTTGTCTAAGGATATAGACGCCAGCAAGAGCAAGTTGAAAATGCTGAAACCGGGCAGCGCGGATTATTTATCGGGTATGAAGGACGTGCTCGATAAACAGGGGAGTTTGCAGGCCAAGCAGGAGTACTTCAAACGCCAGATGGATATGCGCGAGCAGGCCGTCATTGAGCAGCTTTTCAAAGACGTCGTTAAGGCAACCGGTGAGGTCGCGAAAAATAAAGGATTCGACATAGTGCTCGACAAAAGCGAACCGGACCTTCCGGCTTCCAGCTTAAATGAGCTTACGCTGACAATAAGCACGCACAAGGTTTTGTATAGTGCCGGCTGTGAGGATATTACTGATGCGGTTCTGGCTAAAGTTGACGCGAATTCGATATAAGAATCAACGCCATAAGAAAGCATTATGGAACTAACGGTCAAAGAACTGGCTAATCGACTTGGGGCAGAGTTAATCGGCGACGGGGCTGGTGTCATTCGTTCGGTTGGGCCTGTTGGCTCCGCGGACCAGGCCACGCTGACTTTTCTGGCGGACGAAAAACATCGCGCCTCGCTGAAAAAATCCCATTGCGGTGCCGCGATAGTCGCCAGGACAATCGAAGAGTTTTCGCGACCCCAGTTGCTTGTGAAGAATGTCAACGCGGCCCTGATTGAGGCGTTGAAGATTTTTGCGCCGAAGCTTCGGCCTGCCGTGCCGGGCGTGGACTCGACCGCCAAGGTTGCCGCCGGCGTCAAAATGGGCAAAAACGTGTCGATTGGTTCTTTTGCGGTTATCGAGGACGGCGTCGAAATCGGTGATGATACGATTGTTGCCGCTGGATGCAAAATTGGCCAGAATACCAAAATCGGTCGGGCCACGCGGCTCGACTGCAACGTCGTTATTTATCACAACTGCACAATCGGAAATAATGTTGTAATTCAGGCCAATACTACAATCGGCTCCGTTGGCTTTGGCTATTCTTTCATCGACGGTGCTCATCGACTTATCCCGCACAACGGCGTTGTTGTTATCGAAGATTATGTCGAGATAGGTGCCAATAGCTGCGTTGACAGGGCAAAATTCGGTGAGACACGAATCGGCGCCGGGACGAAAATAGACAACCTCGTTCAGATTGCGCACAACGTGGTAATCGGCAGGTGTTGTTTGATAGTAGGCCAGGCCGGTATAGCCGGCAGTAGCAAGCTCGGCGACGGCGTTGTTCTGGGTGGGCAGGCGGCAGTGATTGACAATGTCGAGATTGGCGCCGGTGTTATGGTTGGCGGGCAGGCGGGCGTGATTAACAGCATCCCGCCTGGCAAGAAGGTGACCTGTACGCCGGCTATCGACCACAAAGAAGCGTTTCGCGCATTCGCCAGCATCCTGCGATTGCCCACAATCATCGAGCAGTTCAAAAAATTATCAGCAAGGGTCGATAAACTTGAAACCACGAAGACGCAAAGCCACGAAGAAAAAATAAAGTAAAACAAAAAAAGAAAAAAGAAACATTTTTGTTCTGGTGTCTTAGTGGTGAAGACAAAAAAATGAAACTGCAAAAGACGATAGCGACCCCGACAGCGCTTAGCGGCAGGGGCCTGTTTGGCGGCAAAGAGGCGTCGGTAGTTTTTCGCCCTGCTCCGGTCGATACCGGCGTGGTTTTCGTCCGCACCGATTTGGCCGAGCCGGTCAGCATCAGGGCCATCGCCCCAAATATCGGCGAACGAACCCGCCGAACCACCATAAAAAAAGGTCCCGTCAGCATTGAAACCGTCGAGCATTGCCTGGCAGCCGTCGCTGCCCTTGAGATAGATAATCTCACTATCGAAATCGACGCACCTGAGCTGCCCGCGTCGGATTGCAGCAGCGGAGAGTTTTTCCGACTGCTCAGTCAGTCAGGCCTCGTCGAACAGGAGGCGACGCGGCACGAATTCACAATCCAGGAACCTATTTTCATCACCTCTGGCGACGCTTCCATATACGCGCTTCCCTTTCCGGACGATACGCTGAATATCACATACGACCTTGACTACGGCGGACACACCGGAATCGGGAGACAGATTTACAGTTGTCGCCTCACTCCCGACAGTTTCGAGAAAAACCTCGCCCGCGCCAGAACGTTCCTCCTTGAGGTCGAGGCAAGGCAATTTCAGGCGCATGGTATGGGGACTCACCTTACGCCAAGAGATATTCTTGTTATTAACTCCGACGGCCCCATTAAAAACTCCTACAGATTTCCGGATGAATGCGTCAAACACAAAATAGTTGACCTTATCGGCGACCTTTCACTGGTCGGCAGGGCAATCAAGGGCAGAATCGTCTCCTATAAAAGCGGCCACTCCCTGAACCATCAGCTTGTGCACAAGCTATACGAGGCCGCTGAGCGACAGGAGCGCACCGCCAAATTCGGCACCGACGCCTTGCTCGATATCCGCGCAATCGCCAAAATCCTCCCGCACCGCTATCCGTTTTTGCTTGTTGACAAGGTAATCGAACTTGAAAGCGACAGCTTCATAAAAGGTATAAAAAACGTAACCTTCAATGAGCAGTTTTTCCAGGGACATTTTCCCGGCACGCCCATTATGCCGGGCGTTCTTATCGTCGAGGCGATGGCCCAGATATCAGGCCTGCTGTTTGCCCAGCGGCTTGAGCACACAGGCAAGCTCGCCTTTCTTCTCAGTATGGATGGCGTCAAACTGCGCAAGGCCGTCGTGCCCGGCGACCAGCTTGTTCTCATATCGGAGGCCGTAAAAAGCCATACACGAAGCGCCCATTGCAAATGCAAGGCGATGGTCGGCGACGCGGTTGTCGCCGAATGCGAGCTCAAGTTTATGCTCGTGGATAATGACAAGCTATAGAACATTAAAATCGAAATACAGGATGCCACAATGAAAAAGGTTCATACTACCGCAGTTATTGAAGACGGGGCCATTATACAGGACGGCGTCGTAATCGGGCCTCACTGCTTTGTCGGCAGCGGCACATTAATCGGCGAAGGGACCGTCCTCGAAGCCAATGTCGTCATTGATAAAAACGTCCGTATCGGAAAACGTAATCATCTGTTTCCCAATTGCGTAATAGGCGGACAGCCCCAGATACTGAATCTTGGCCCCGACGCCAAAATCGGCGGCCTGGTAATCGGCGACGACAACACAATTCGCGAACAGGTAACCATTCATCCGAGTATGCACCATGACTCTCTTACTAAAATCGGCAATTCCAATCTGATTATGGTTGGCGTGCATATAGGCCACGATTGTATTCTTGAAGACAAAATCGTCCTCAGCAACTTCACCCAGGTAAGCGGCCACTGCAAAATAGAAACGGGCGTCTGGCTCTCAGGCGTTGTCCTGCTCCATCAGTTTGTTACTATCGGCAGATGGTGCTACGCCGCTGGCCTTGCGGGAATCAACAAGGATGTTCCGCCTTTCCTGATTGTCAGCGGACACTATCCACCGGAAGTTCGCGGCGTCAATAAACGAGGCCTCAAACGCGCAGGACTGAATGAAAAGCAACAGAAGGCAATCAATGATGCCTACAAGCATCTCTACCGCGATGACAAAAAGCCATTGCTGCATAAAGCGAAAGAGATGGCCAAGGAAACCGGCCTCGACGAAAATGTCCGCGATATGATTGATGCCATTCTAAAAAGCAGCGAGCACCGCTACGGCAGGTATCTCGAAAAATTCAGGTAAGCGAAAAAGGGGTCGGGCCCCTTTTTTCGCGGTCTGACTTACTCGGCCATTAAAAGGATTGATATGGATAGATTGCGAACCGCGGTTGTTGGTGCAGGCAAGATGGGTGAAATCCACGCCCGCGTTTACTCAGAGTTGCCCCAGAGCAATCTCGTTGCCATTGTCGATATCGACGCCGACAAGGCAAAACGATTGGCGAAAAAATACCGCTGTGAATCGGCCCAGAATGTGACCGAACTGATTGGAAAAGTTGATGCGGTAACAATCGCCGCCCCGACCACTGAGCATTTTTCGCTGGCAAAGCCGCTGATTGAGGCGGGTATCGCAGTCCTTATCGAAAAACCACTCGCAGCTGACGTGGGTCAGGCGAGAGATATCGTCGCACTCGCCAAGAAGACCGGCTGCCTCGTTGCCGTTGGCCATTCCGAACGATGCAACCCTGTTGTTCAGGCGATGAAGCGGCTGCAAATCGAGCCGAAGTTTATTGAGGCGGCGAGAATAAGCCCGTATCCTTTCCGCTCAACCGACATCGGCGTTGTCCTTGATATTATGATTCACGACATCGATATTATTCTGTCGCTTGCCGCGAGCAAGGTAGTCAAAGTTGACGCAGTTGGGATAGGCGTAATTGACCCCCAAAATGAAGATATTTGCAACGCCAGGATCGTGTTTGAAAACGGTTGTGTCGCCAATGTAACCGCGTCGCGGCTCGCTTTGAAAACCGAACGCAAAGTCCGGGTTTTCAGCAAACAGGCGTACCTTAGCGTTGATTATTTCAAAAAGACGGGCGTGGTAATCAAAGCCGCCCCGAATATAGACGTTGTCGAGAAAATCAGGCAACTCAAAAAAAGCGGCACGTTCGCTTTGCTTACCGCCGGCTGGCAGGACCTTCTGCACCGCGAAACACTCGACGTCGACGACAGAGAGCCGCTTCGCCTTGAGCAGGAGGCGTTTCTGCGGGCCGTTGCCGACAAGTCACTTCGGCCGGAAGTCATCGCCGAAGAAGGCCTTGCGGCGATGGAATGCGCTGCTATGATTCTCGAATCTATGCGGCAGCATAAATGGGAATGATTATTTATTATTGATTAATGTTTAAGGGTGTTATATGAAATATGGCAGGAACTCAGGTGTTTATTTGTTTGGTGTGGCGGCGGCTGTAATGGTTTTTGCGTTCGGCTGCCCGGCGGACAAGAGAAATAACGAGGGTCGAACAATGGTAAAACTGGAAACTACAAAAGGCGCTATTGTGATTGAAGTCAACGAAACGGCTGCCCCGGTAACAGCCGCCAATTTCCTGCAATACGTTCAGGGGGGCTTCTACGACGGGACGATATTCCACAGGGTCATACCCAATTTTATGATTCAGGGCGGCGGCTTTACCCCTGATATGAAGCAAAAAAACACTCGTCCGCCAATTGTTAATGAGGGCAAAAACGGCCTTAAGAATAAACGCGGCGCACTCGCGATGGCCAGAACCAACGACCCGGGCAGCGCTACTGCGCAGTTTTTCATCAATCATGTTGACAATACCAATCTCGACTATTCTGCCCGCAACCCCGGCTACGCCGTCTTCGGCCGGGTCGTCGAGGGTATGGACGTCGTCGATGCGATTGCCAAGGTCAAGACCGGGACAAAAGAAATGTTTCAGGATGTTCCTGAAGAGGCGGTTATTATCAAATCCGCAAAGGTTGTGTCGAAAAAATAATCTGGGGATAAAATCTTTATTTTTTGAAAGGACAAACAGATGAGCAAAATCGCAAAAGCAAGTTTGATAGTACTGGCGGTTTTGCCTGTCCTGTGCAACTGTGGAGCTTTCGCCGCTGATAAACAGGAGGCAGACGCACAGCCGAAAGTCGAAAATCCTTACGGTGGGGCACGTGTTCTTGTAGAGGCCCTTATCGTTGAGGTCAAACCGGAGGCACTTGAAAAAGCCGGCATTGGGCCTTTGGGCAAGGAGCGGGCCACGGCGGCGAAAATTCTTGAGATTGTCAAAGACAAAAACGCCGGCCGCATACAAAGCTGCGAGAAACTGGCGATGGTAAATCCGGGACCAGCTAAGATGGATGTTTCTGGCAAAAAGGAAGTTCCCACGCACAAGGACGCGAACGGGAATGCTGTTGGCTGGACCTCGTATGCTATTGGAAGCAAGATTTCTGCGGACCTTCAAATACCACCTGATGGCAGGATATTCATTTATTTCAAAATGGATGTCAGTGGATTTAACGCTGATTCGCGAACGGAAACCCAGCCGCCTGATATGTTTAGTTACTCCTGGGAAAGCAGGGTTTCGATGAGGTCCGGCATACCTATCATAGCAAGCTCTGTTGAGAGCAGAGACAAGGTGACATATCTGATTCTTAGGGCCAATATCGAAGAGGACAGTTTGCCGCAATCGTTCCAGCATAAGAAATGACAGCCGAGCAGATAATAAGGCATTTTAAGATGCAGCCGTTGCGGCAGGAGGGCGGGTACTACGTCGAAACCTACCGCGCAGCCGAGCAGTTGAAAAAAGAGATTCTGCCTGCCGGTTTCTCGGGCGACCGCAATATCAGCAGCGTTATTTTATATCTGCTCACCGCCAAAACCGTATCGCTGATGCATCGGCTCAAGTGCGATGAGATGTTCCATTTTTATATGGGCAACCCGGTAACAATGCTGCAACTGCACCCCGACGGCTCAAGCAAAATTGTCACCCTCGGCCACGATATTCGCAATGAACAAAAAGTTCAGGTCCTTGTCCCCAAAGGTGTCTGGCAGGGGGCTTTCATCCAGCCCGGCGGCAAATTCTCGCTGATGGGTTGTTCCGTCGCACCTGGTTTTGATGAGGCCGACTTTGAAATAGGCGACAGGGAAACATTGCTCGCTAAATACCCGGATATGCGGGAACTTATCCTGCACCTTACTCACGCACACTGACGCTAACCGAGTTTTGCCTGCCCAACCAATTGGTGCGCCAGCCGGCTCGGTTCAGGCAATCGGTATTTTGTTGTGCATTCCAGAATAATGCTAATCGCATCTTCCAGCGTGCATTTGTGCCCGACTGAAACAAACACCGGCTTGACATCCGTTCGTGTTCGTAAAACCACGCCAATTTCTTCATCCGAATCAACCAATGGGCTGAAACTGCCTTTTTTGTTTCCCGGCTCGTCGAAGGTTCCGATTAGCCGACTTTTCGCGCAACCAATTGTTGGTTTATCAATAAGCAAACCTATGTGTGAGGCAATTCCCAATCGCCGCGGATGTGCAAAACCCTGACCATCCACAATGAAGACGTCCGGTCTGTTTCTTAGTTTTCCGATTGCGTCGATGCACGCAGGCGCCTCCCGAAATGACAACAAACCCGGTATGTATGCGAAATCAACCTTGCGTGCCGCTGTCGTCGTCTCGATAATCGAAAAATCAGATAAGTCAATCACCACGGCCGATGCGAATATCCGTTTGCCGTCTTTGCTGAACGCACAATCCAGCCCCGCAATTATTTTGGGCCTTTTCTTTATCGCGGCAAATCGCACTTGTGAGGCCAGTTGACGCTGTATCTCTATCGCTTCTTTACAGGATAAATCCCATTCGTGAAGGTTTCTTGCTTTCATTTTAAACAGGAATGGCAAAAAACTGCTTTGTTGTGTTCGTAACTGCTTCTGCGAGTTTGGCCAATTCCATCCCCCTTATCGCCGCTACAAACTTTGCCGTGTGGATAAGCAGCGCCGGCTCATTGACCTTCTGTTTTCGCATCGGTTCAGGTGACAGATATGGCGCATCCGTTTCAATCATCAGCCGGTCGAGTGGAACGTATTTTGCGACCTCGCGGGTTGTTTCGGCGTTCTTGAATGTTACCACACCAGTCAGCGAGATATACCAGCCCTTGCCCAAAACAATTTTCGCCTGCCGGACGTCGCCGGAGTAACAATGGAAAACCAATCCCTTCAGGCCCGACTCATGTGCCTCAAGAATCTCCATCGTCTCATCGAATGCCTCCCGCGAATGAATCACAACCGGCAGGTTCAATTCTTTTGCGATTTCAAGGTGCTGAGTGAAGCTGTCCTGCTGTTGCCGGGGCGACGAAAAATCGTAATGCAAGTCCAGCCCCGTTTCGCCTATTGCGACGACTTTTTTATTCTGCGCAAGTTCCTTAATTTGGGTGATTGTTGACTGGTCTGCTGATTTTGCGTGGTGCGGATGAATCGCTACCGTAGCGAACATACTTTCAAATCGGCCTGTCAGTTCGACCGCCTTTTGGCTATCTGCTAAATCCGTACCAATGGTTATCCAGCCCGTAACGCCGGCGTCGGTGCTTCGCTTGAGGACAGCGTCAATATCCGCAAACGGCTCATACGTTAAATGGCAATGTGCGTCTATCAGGTTCATATTTCCATCTTACAAAAGCGTTTGAGCAATGTCTATTGCCATAACCTCTGCCCGGAATTGCCCAGAAGTCAGGTGGCTATGAGTATCCATTAGTTTCATTTGTTTTAATCAGATGTTTTAAAATAATAGTCAAGTTTCGTTTAGTCAAAAAATAGTTTTGTCTCGGTGTTTTTGGTAGTAATATATTTATATGAAACAAGTTCGTAACAAGCTCAAAGCGGATATTGAGCAACGCTATTTAACCCGTTCCCAAAAGGTGCTCGCAGGGGCAATTATTGCCGTATGTGCGGCAGTTCTTTTCGTACACTGGCCGGCATTGTCGGCCAAGGCGACCTTCGTTGATGATGAACAATACCTGCTTAGAAATTTTACGGTGCAAAATCCCAGTTGGGTGTCAGCGAAGCAATTTCTTGTCGAGGTGTTAAAGCCGTCGACCGTGAAAGGTTATTACCAGCCGTTGTCGATGATATCACTTATGGTGGATTGCGCTTTCGGCGGCAGCCCGCAGAATTTCAAACCATTCCATGTTACCAGCCTTATTTTGCATCTGGCCAATACAGCATTAATAATTGTTTTACTCTGGTTATTATTTAAACGGCCATGGATAGCGGCGGGAGCAGGTTTGCTCTTCGGACTTCATCCATTGACAGTAGAACCGATCTCATGGATCAGCGAACGCAAAACGCTGCTGGCAGCTTTTTTCGTGTTGTGGAGTCTGGTTCTTTATGTTCGCTCTGTCCGCAGGGGTAATTCGAAAATTTATCTCAGTTGTGTTTTGACGTATGCGCTGGCGCTTATGTCCAAGCCGACCAGCACACCACTGCCGGTTTTGATGCTGTTGATGGATTATTGGCCGCTGAGGCGGCTTAAATGGCGAACCGTCCTGGAAAAGCTGCCTTTGTTTTTTATTGGAGGTATCTCGGCTGTTATAACATTTATTTCGCAGAGCCGTTCTGCTTCGGTGATTGTGCCCCATAATTACAATCTGGCGCTAGTCCCGCTGGTCATTTGCCACAATATTATTTTCTATCTCTACAAGATGGTTTGGCCGGCCAATTTGTCCCCATATTATGCTATTCCTGACCAGTTTGGATTTTCGGCCCCGATGGTAATTATTAGTGCCATAGGGACCTGCATATTGATTATGCTGTTGGTGTTATCATTGCGTTGGACGCGAGCGGCGCTGACGGGCTGGCTGATTTTCTTTGTGGCTATTTTCCCGACAATGCAAATACTTCAATTCAGTGATGTGATCGCATCGGATAAATTTGCCTATCTGCCTTCTATAGGTCTACTGATGATACTGGCGGCATTTTTAGGCTGGATATGTTGTTCCGACGGTATTCCTCAGCATACAGCAAAGTGTATAGTTGTGGCAATTCTAGTTCTGATGCTGGCAGGCGCAGAATCTTTTGCCACACGTCGGTATTTAACGCATTGGCGTGATACGGCGACTCTTTGTGAGCATACGTTGTCGATGTCGCCTAAATCGCCAATTATTCGCCGTATTCTTTATCGGGCATACTTCCTGCGGGGGGATATAGACAAAGGTATCGAACAGTGCAGACAAACACTGCGATACGAATCTGATAATGAACATGCATTCTCGTACAATGATCTTGGAATTGCCTTGTGGTCTCAAGGCAGGAAAGATGAGGCGATTGTCTGTTTGAATAAGGCAATTGAAATAGACCCGAATTATTCTGAGGCGCATTATAATCTAGGTAAAATACTTCAGATGCAGGGCAAAGATGACGAGGCCATAAAGCATTTCTACAGGGCTATAGGGAATAACGCTTATTACCCGGAAGTATATAATGCTCTTGGACTCGCTTTTCAAAAACAAGACAAGTTGGATAAGGCGGTTGAATGTTATTACAAAGCACTTGAAATTGCCCCAGGTTATGCCAAAGCGCATAATAATCTGGGGCTTGTATTTTTAAAACAGAACAAACTAGAGGAGGCCATTGGTCATTTTCAGGCGGCCTTACGTATTAACCCTAACTTTACCGAGGCGCAACTTAATCTTGAGCAGGCGATTAAAACGAGACATAGAGATAAATAGTAGAACAACTGATATTGAGACAACTTTGGCTAAGTTACAAACGCGTTTTTGTAGTGGCGGAATTCGGCTGGGCCGCGTTGGCCGAGCGTTATGGTTACGATATCGAAGCGGTATGGTCGATTTTCGATTTCGTTGGTTGAGATAAAATACCGTGCCGTTCTTGTCATCCTGTCCATTTTCGGCCTTGTGATTACCGATTCGGTTGGGGCGAATTTCTCATCGGCTCTTGTTTTGACCTCGACAAAAACAATCGACCGGTCACTATCCACCATAATCAGGTCGATTTCACCGGCCTTGCAGGCGTAGTTGCGCGTGAGGGTTTTAAGGCCTTTTCGTTTGAGAAATTTCTCGCATTGCCGCTCCCCCCATTTGCCGAGCAGCTTGATATCCTTGAGCAGCTTGCTCCTCTGGAAAATTAATCCGAGCAAAAATCAGCAATCCGAAATTTTACCCGCCGAGGCGGGCTGCAATCAGCAATTATTTAGCTTACCACAGTATGTTCGCTGTGTTCCTGGACCAGTTTGGTTGACTTGCCTGTTCGCTCGCGGAGATAATACAGCTTTGCTCTTCTGGTCTTGCCGCTTCGAGTCGCCTTGATATCAGTGATATTGGGCGAGTGCAGCGGGAATATCCTCTCGACGCCTTCGCCTGCCACAATTCTGCGAACAGTGAATGTCGAGTTGATGCCCCGGCCTTTGCGGGCGATTACCGTGCCCGAAAATATGCCGATGCGCTCCTTGTCGCCTTCTTTTATCCTGCAATGGACGTCAACTATGTCCCCGATTTCAAAATGCGGAATATCCTTCTTCAGGCATTTGCTTTCGACCTTGTCGAGCAACTCTGTTTTCACTTTATAACTCCTGATATTTACTAAACTTGCGACAAAACCAGCCGGGCTGGGTTTTCTGCGAGCAATTTACACCCGCCCTTAAAACCAGCTATTATAACCGTTTTCGCCGCAATAACAAGCGTTTTTTTACGGTTTTCCGGCCTAAAATCGGCCTGTTTTTTGTGCCTTGTTAAGCTGTCTGGCCTCTCAGCTTCTTGTAGTTTTTCAGCGATGACTCGGCTGCTTCCAGCGGCGGATACGCTCCGGATTCTTCTTCGATTATATAATATTGTGTGCCAGCCGTTGTTTCGCAGACCTCAAAGACCTCTTTCCATTTTACGTTGCCTTCGCCTATGAGCGCCTTTGGGTTGGTCGCGGAATACTCCTTCAGGTGAATCGTTAAAGAGCGTCCCGGATACTTTTTCAGGACGGCAACGGGGTCGGCACCACCTTGCATCGCGTTGCCGGTGTCGAGCTGCATACAAACTTCTTTGGAGGTATTGCCGAAAAGAATGTCCCAGGGCGTCTCGCCGTCAATCGGCAAAAAATCCCCCTGGTGTGAGTGATAGCCGATGTGCACGCCCTCTGAGCGTGTTTTGTCCGCAAGTTCATTGAATGCCTTGGCCTTTGCCAGCCAGTCCGCTTTTGTCTTAAGCTGTTTTCTGTCTAGGTAGGGCACAATGACGAACTTGTTGCCGATTGTCCGGTTAAATTCCATTGTCGCCGCAAGTTTTTCGTTTGAGAGCAAATCATACGCCGTATGTGAGCCGAAACAAAGCAATCCGTTGTCGTCTAACATCTTGCGGACGTCCTTTGCCGAGCGTTCGAAGAAACCGGCAAACTCTACGCCCTTGTAGCCCATCTTCGCTACCTTGGCGATTGTTCCGGGGAAGTCCTTTGCGCATTTGGCTCGCACCGTCCACAGTTGCAGCCCCACCGGTATATTGCGTTTCGCCGCTCCCATCTTTTCTCCTCCTTTTTGGGTTGTCTGCAATGCGCACCCTCCAACAAGCACCGCCAGTCCAGATTTAAGAATCGTTCGCCGTGACAAGTTTTCGCTTTTCATTTTTCACCTCATTTATATTTTTTTGTCCGCCAGACGTGAGGCGGGTTAACTTTATTCGTTTTTTAACAAATCCGGTCGATTCTGTCGAGTCCTTTCGAGCGATTGCTGCCTGCGCCATTTTTCGATTTCGCCGTGGTGGCCTGAAAGCAGAATATCGGGCACCTTCATTTCGCGGAATACCTCTGGTCTTGTATATTGAGGATACTCGAGGCCGCCTGCGGCAGCTTCGCTGAATGTTTCATCTTCGGCAGATTCCCCGTCGCCAAGTGTGCCGGGGAGCAATCGCACCACTGCGTCGATAATGACCATCGCGGCCAATTCTCCGCCCGAAAGCACATAGTCGCCGATAGAGATTTGCTCGGCGTTCAATCCCGTCCTGATTCTTTCGTCGAATCCTTCGTAATGTCCCGCAATGAGAATAAGCCGTTTTTCGCCGGCAAGTTCAGTGGCTAATTTCTGTGTGAAGAGTTTGCCCTGTGGCGTCAGCAGGATTACCCGGCCTTTGTCAGGTGATAACTTTTCGACCTGTTCAAAGCAGTCGAAGACCGGCTGGCACATCATCACCATTCCCGGCCCGCCCCCGTATGGCCGGTCGTCAACCTTCTTGTGTTTGTCCCTGGAGGAATCCCTGATATTTGTCAGGACGATATCGACGATGCCCGCTTCTTTCGCCAGTTTGAGTATCGAATGGTTCAGCGGCGACCCGAACATCTCCGGAAACAGTGTTAAAACATCTATTCGCATCGTCGGCATCCTGATACAAAACCCCCCGGCTTTGGGCCGGGGGGTTTCGTATGTAATTCTATTTTACGCCTGTGTCTTCCGGCCGTTATTTGTTCTCGGTTTTGGGTTTTTCTGCGGCCGGCGCTGCCTGTGGTGAGCTTGCCTGCCCTGAACTTGTCGAAGGGGTCGCACCCGCAGCCGGCTTTTCTTCGGTCTTGCGTTCTGATTTCAGGAACGGTAATCCCGCCGCCCTTGCCCGTTTTCTCGCCAGTGCCCGGCGGGTCTTCTTTTCAGCCGCGTATTTATGCTTGATACCCTTGTGGAGCAGTATCTCTGATACCGAGTCCGAAGGTATCGCGCCTTTATCGAGCCAGTACTTGGCTCGTTCGATATCCAGAACCAGTTCCTTTTCGGCGTTCTTTTCGAGGGGGTCGTAATACCCCAGTTTCTCGATAATTCTGCCGTCGCGGGGCGTGTGGGTATCAATCACGTTTATCCTGAAAAACGGCCTGTGCCGCCTTCCATGCCGCGACATCCTGATTTTTACTGACATAATCTTCTCCTTTTAACTACGCCTATAATCAATTCCCGCTTTGGCCATACAATCAGGCCGCGAGACACGTTAGCCGGTAAAGTGCGAAAGTATAGCAGAATCGGCCCCGAATGACAATGCCATTTTTCTGCTATTTGGGGAGCTATTTGATATCCATCGCGTGCATTTTCCGCAGTTCCATCTGTTCGTATCGTAATTTGATTGGGCGGAAGAGAAACAGACACAGGATTGTGACACCACACCTAACGAGACGCCGATAATCAGTAGGGGATACCAAACTGCATATGGCTGAGAAAAAGCCAGGGCCGCCAAACCACCCCCCAAACCCAAAGTCATAACAATCAGTCCAAAGACGAACATAATGCCCAGCAGCCAGAGACATACCCTCCGGCCGGTACCTAACCCAGTCAGTATCCCTATGATGAGCCAAATTATGCCGATGATTGAGCCGCCGACTCCGCCGCCAATGCCGCCGAATAACCAGCCGGCAGTCCGGTCATTCCACCAGACGTTTGCAGCGCCTGTGGCGGATTGTCCTTTCTCGAATTGAACGAGTTTAAGCGGGCCAAGAAAAACGGTTCCCCGCCCGTGCAGCACAATGTTGAGCTCCAGCTTGACCGGGCGCATTTTGGTAGTATCCCCGATGTAGAAAGGCAGCGTCAATGGCCGCCAGCCGGATGAACCGGTCAATGATTGCATTTGGCCGGAATCTCCCAGTGTTCGGCTGAAATACATCTTGCCGTCGGGAAAATGGCTCCACATTTCAAGATAGCCCATTTCCTCAACGCGTTCATACCTGACCTGTCCTATTATCGCATAACTTGCCGTTGTGATGCACGGGTCATTGATAGTCAAAATGGCGAATATCTTCTTTTCGTTTTGCGAGTTTTGCATCCTCAGTTGTGCGAAGGGACAATCGGCGTTTGGCTCGATGACTTCACCGGCAGTCAACTTACCTCGCAGGTTCGGATCCGACCACTTGATTTCGCGCAGGGTTTCCTCGGCCAAGCAAGCCGATGTTAGAACGACCATACTTAGTATTAGCGTTATGTATCTCATTTTTGGGCCTCCAATTCTTTTTTGTGGGTTTCAAGTAATGTCTTGAATGTTGTAATATCTATTTTGCCTTCTGCGTAGAATGAGCGGATAAGCAACTCGAATTCGCTTGCTTTTTCAAAAGCGTCAAAAACCTTGATTTTTTCAATCAGCCGGTCTAACCGCAGTCGCACCGTCGGGTAACTGATGTCGTATATCCTTGCCAGCTCTTTTAGCGAACCCGAGGCAAGAAGAAACCTTTTGATGAATCCGATGTCTTCTTCCGTCAGAAGTTGCACCCAATTGCCTTCCTTTTTTTCCTGTGTCATAATCTCGACCTTTCACTAATATTCAACTAAATATCAAGTATAACATTAACATTATTAAAGTAAAGCTTAATTTTATTTATTTTTAGAAAAATTTTCCCCTAAGAATCTATGGTCAGAATGGGTTAGAAAATCAACTATGACCTGTGTTTCACGTGCAAAGCATAACCGTTTATGAAAATGGCAAACAGGGCGGGGTCAACTTTTGCGTCGTCAGCGATTTTACGCACTTGGTCATCGATAAGATTCGCGGCGTTTGCCTTTTCGTCAGCGGTCATAATAGCTACCGCCCGGCGTAATTGTTCCAGTTCCTCCGGCGTGGGGCTTGCCAACATACCAAGTTCGCTTATTTCAACGTTATCTTTGAACTGCTCGCGCACAAGCTGACCATATTCATTGCCGGCAAACTGTGCCAGCTTATCGAGGTACTGGTTGATTGAGATGTTTTGGGTTACCGCCGTATTTTTTTGCCTCTGCGGATTATGACTTGTTTTCTTCTGGAGCGTTGTTTGATTTTTTTACCTGCCGTCATTGCCGCGCCTAAAGATTCGAGATTAAAACCGCCCGAAAACAGCGACTTCAACCCGGCCATTTTCCCTCCCGACAGCGACTTGAGCATATCCCTGCTTCGCACAAACTGTTTTACCAGTCCTGATACGTCGTGCGGCTGTGTCCCTGAGCCGGCGGCAATCCTCCTGCGTCTCGATGAGTCAATAACGTCCGGGTCCTGGCGTTCCTGGAGCGTCATCGAATAAACTATCCCCTCCATCTTCTTTAGTTCATTCTCGTCGAAATCCATATCGCCCAGTTCCGAAGCGCCGGGCATCATCTTCATCAGGTCCTTCATTCCACCCATTTTTTTGACTGCCTGCATCTGCTGGAGGAAATCATCGAACCCAAAGCTGCCCTTGGCCATTTTTTCCTGCAGTTTCACGGCCTCTTCCGCGTCAAACTGCTCATGTGCCCTCTCTACCAGCGTAACAATATCGCCCATCCCCAGGATTCTGCTTGCCATCCGGTCTGGGTGGAATTCTTCGAGCTTATCGAGCTTTTCGCCTACGCCGATGAATTTTATGGGTTTGCCGGTTACTGCCTTTACGCTAAGCGCCGCTCCGCCTCTGGCGTCGCCGTCTAATTTGGTCAGGATGACGCCGTCTAATTCCAGGCGGGCGTTGAATTCCTTGGCGGAATTGACCGCGTCCTGTCCGGTCATCGAATCGCATACAAGGTAAATCTGGTGCGGCTCGACGGCTTTTGCGACGTCGCTTATCTGCGTCATCATTTCTTCGTCGATGTGCAGCCGGCCAGCCGTATCCAAAATCACAACGTCAACCCCGCTTGTTTTGGCGTGTTGAATTGCGTTCTTCGCAACTCTCACCGCGTCCGTGCTTTGCTCGCTGTAAACCGGGATATTCAACTGCTGGCCAAGGGTGACCAACTGGTCGATAGCGGCCGGCCTTTGCAGGTCGTCGGCAACAAGCATCGGCTTCTTGCCTTTATCCATAATGTATTTGGCCAACTTCGCGGCGGTGGTTGTTTTGCCGCAGCCCTGCAACCCTGCCAAAAGTATCAGCGTCGGCCCGGGCGAGACGTAATAAATCTGCGTATCCACAGGCCCCATCAGCTTGGTCAGCTCATCGTTGACTATCTTGACGAAAACCTGTCCGGGGTGCAGCGACTTGATTACCTCCGCTCCGATGGCCGCCTGGGTGACGTCCTTGCAGAATTGCTTGACCACCTGGTAGTTGACGTCCGCTTCAAGCAGCGCCTTGCGAACGTCGCGCACCGCGTCCGAAACGTTGGCCTCGGTAATTCTTCCTCTGCCCGACAGCGACCGAAACACCGAACCGAATTTTTGCGTTAATGCGTCAAACACGAGTTTCTCAAACTTTTCTGATTAATAAAACCATACAGGGGAAACCATCCCAGACAATTATATTATAGATTCATCCGCCTGTTTTTTCAACGTCCAAATCCTGCTGTTCGGTTAAGTCGCAACTCAAAAGGACAAAACGCCGCAGTTCAAACTTTCCGAAGTGGCTCAAACCAGCATTGTGTGATGTCTTGCACGTTCATCAATCCTCCAGTATCATATCTCCTAATGACCCGAACCCCACAGACAAAACGAAACTCCAGGCATACTTCGACCTTAATGGATGCCGATGTTATGACCGTTGACGGGATTCCGGCCTCATCCCGACATGAACGGCTTATCATCGTCGGGCTTTGTCTTGCCGCGGCAATTCGCGTCTTTGCTTTCAGCGCCGCGTTTCCCTTTTTTAATAATGTTGACGAACAAGCGCATTTTGATGTGGTTTACAAGTATTCTATGGGACATTTGCCCGCCGCGCCGCTTGAATATGTTACACCAGGCGCCGCTGAAATCATCGCCAACTCCTTAACGGGAGAGTTCTTCGACGTCAATACCGACTTCTCTCCTGCCGCAGTGGCCTATATCGTTACCGATTTAGTAAACCGCTACAATCCTGAGACCTGGGTCTGGCCGGCTTACTATTTCCTGGCGGGGCTGTGGTGCCGGTTAGGCGAATCGCTGGCGATAACAGGTACCGAATTACTTTATTGGATTCGTTTCCTTGATGTTCCTCTCATGGCTGTTTTCGTGTGGTTGTCCTGGCTGTTTTCCCGCAGGTTCTTTTGCGATAATTTCCAGGAGCGAATCGCTATTCCTCTTCTCGCCGCGTTTTTCCCGCAGGATATTTTTTACGCAATTACAGGCGACGTTCTTTCTCCGGTTGTCTTTGCGGCGGCGTTCTTTATGCTCCTCGAAATCGGTTTGAGCGAAAAATCTTGGAAATATCATTTGTTCGCGGGCCTGCTCGTTGCCGCAACGTTCCTCACCAAGGCGTCAAATATTGCCATCATACCGCTTGCCGCCCTGGTTATCCTGATTAAAATTGTACGCGCATCTCGCCGAAAACAGATTAAGCAATATTTGCCGGCCCTTATCACCTTCGCTTTTGCCGCAATTGTTCCCATAGCAATCTGGCTCGGTCGCAATTATATACTCTTCGGTGATGCCGTCGGGGCGGCTGCCTCGATTAAGTTGCGTACCTGGACGATTAAACCTATAAGCGAAATGTTTAATCATCCCATCCTTACTCCTTCGGGATTTATTTATTTCATTTCCGATCTGACAAAAACCTTCTGGCGGGGCGAATTTGTCTGGCATAACAGGTTAATAGCTTCGGCGTTTATGGACTGGTTTTATGTAATCTCGTCCGGTGTTTTCCTGTTTGCCCTTATTCTTGATAAAACCAGGCCTGACAGGTCTTTTCGCGCTGCCCTGGCGGGGAGTTTGTTTGTTGTTATCTTATCGATTGCTTTTCTTGCGTTTATGTCAATGAGATACGACTTCGGCACTTGCTTTTATCCTTCTGTTGATGAGCCCTATTTTACCTCCGGCCGGCTGATTGCAGGCATAATTCTGCCCTTTATATTGCTATACGTTGAGGGCCTGCATTGTATCCTTTCAAAACTGCGATGCGGTTCGTATCTTTTGGCTGTGGTCGGAGTAATCACCGTTGCCATAACCATATCAGAGATAGTACTTAGCTGGTCTGTTTTCGCCAGTCCTTATAATTGGTTTCATCTGAAGTAAAAAAAAAGGGGCGTCCTGTGGTCGTAACCAAAAAAATCCAGGTCAGCACAAATGGCAATAGTGAAGTCCTTGATATAACTCCACAGGCCGTAAAGGCGGTCGCCGAATCAGGCGTTTCGGCGGGGACAGTGACACTTTTTGTCGTCGGCTCAACCGCCGCAATCACAACCACCGAATATGAGCCGGGCCTGGCCAAACACGATATAAAAGCCGCCTTTGAAAAAATAGCGCCGCAGGACGCCCGTTATGAGCACGAGGAAACCTGGCACGACGACAATGGTCATTCACACGTTCGCGCATCGCTGCTCGGTCCCTCGTTGACCATCCCAATCGTTGATAGCAAACTCACCCTTGGCACCTGGCAGCAAATCATTCTTATCGATTTTGATACCCGCCCCCGCACCCGCCAGGTCATCTGCCAGATTGTCGGAGAATAATCGGCGTTTTTCTTGCGGCTGGGCGGCGCAAGGCAGGTACGGACAAATCTTCTCAGGGTTAAGGAATTTATAGCTGCCTGCCGCATATTATGCGATTGAATGCTGTATCCGGCAGTGTTTGGCCGATAAATCCATTGACGAATTTTAAAAAACGGGTTAGTATGCTTCGGCAGGGATAACCCAAATTGTGCAGGAGTTAGGCCGAGTTTATGAAAATTTACCTCAGAAAAGCGTTGTGGTGCGTAACTTTAGTATCGCTTCTGGCTGCATTCGGCTGCGGCGGCCCCGGCAGGCAGACCGCTAAGAACAAGTCCGCCGCCGACAATAACGGGATAGACGATACCATCGGTATGTATGCGGAGATATTCGCTTCCGATGCCATACCCATAAGCGGCTATGGTTTGGTAGGGGGGCTTAACGGCACGGGTTCCTCTGAATGCCCCACGCAGATTAGGACTTACCTTCAAAAATACATCCTTCAGCGCCTCGGCGGCGCCAAAGTTAATGTCGATGACCTTATCAGCAGCCCCGATACCGCCGTCGTAATCGTCGAAGGTATGATTCCGCCCGCCGCCTCAAAAAATCAGCGGTTTGACGTCAGGGTTACCGCGTTGCCCGGCACACAAACGACCTCTCTCGAAGGCGGCTGGCTCTATGGCGTTGACCTTTTTGAGGCACGTCAGGTCGGCACGAGCATCAAACCCCTCGCCGCCGCCGAAGGCCCTGTATTCACCGATTCCGCAATTTCCGGCTCGCAGGACCCCAGAACCGGCTACGTCCTGGGCGGCGGCACGGTCGTCGAAGAGTACAAAGTCAATCTTGCCCTTCGCCTGCCGGATTACCGCATCGTCAGTCAAATCCGGAATCGTATAAACGAACGCTTCGGCTACGAAATTGCCGTGGCGCTGGCGCCGGGCAGTATCGAGCTGCGAATCCCGACAAAGTATCTGGAGGCAAAAAGCAGATTCATCCAGCTTGTCAGGGCCACGTACATTGTAGAATCGCCCGAACTTACCGAGAAAAGAATAATGACCCATATAGAGAAGCTCGCGGGCTCCAAAGATAAAAACGCAAGCGAAATTGCCCTCGAGGCCATTGGTAACGCCGCAATGCCGAAACTTGCGGCACTGCTTAATTCTTCCGACCCGGAAGTCCGCCTCCGGGCCGCTCGATGTATGTTCAACCTCGGTGACCAGAGGGGCAGGGAATCGCTCTGGGGCATTGCCACCGACAAAAAATCTTCCTATCGCATAGAGGCAATTGATGCCCTGGTCAATACCTCCGCCGGGCAGGACGTCACCTCAATGCTTCAATCGCTGCTGCGAGATGATGATTTGTCCATTCGCCTTATTGCCTATGAGAATCTCGTTCGCCTCAGAGACGTCACCGTCTCACGCAAACTGATAGCCAACAGCTTCTATCTTGACCAGGTAACCCAGACCGGAAAACCCGCAATTCTGGTCTCTCGACGAATCCAGCCCCGCATCGCGCTCCTCGGCTCTCCCATATACTGCCGAAGTAATATTTTTATTGAGACGCAAGACGGAACTATCACTATAAATGTGCCCGCGGGCGAAAAATATGCCACGATAATACGCAAGCACCCCAGACGCCCCGATACAATTATCCAGTTGAAAAGCTCCCTTGACCTTGCCGACGTCATTGAGACATTGTGCCGGGAGCCGTTAACTCCAACAGCGCAGGGTGGCCCGGGACTTGGTGTCCCCTACTCTACTCTCGTCGGGCTCATTAGCAAAATGGTTGACTCAGGCGCCGTCCAGGCCGAATTTTACGCCGGCCCACTCCCAAAAACCCTGCCAAATATAAAGAAATAACATCCCTTCGACCGATAATGTTAGAACAAAATGTAAGAACCGAATTGAAGGGCTATGACCAAAGGTAAAAAATATCGGGCTAAGTTTGCTTCGCTGGTCGGGTTTTGTAATAATAATAACTTTGGAATTATAGGACTATACGGTTTTGAGTTTTCTGGTTTTTCCGCCAGAAGATCGCAAGGGCAGGAGGGTTTCCGATATCCTTTGCTTATACCGGCTTATGCCTGAATCTTAAGGATTTATAAATGCGACTTGAAAAGGTTATCCTCGACGGCTTCAAAAGCTTCGCAGACAAAACGGAATTTGTGTTTTCAGCGGCGGTAACGGGAATCGTTGGCCCCAACGGCTGCGGCAAAAGCAACGTTGTTGACGCCGTGAAATGGGTCTTCGGCGAACAAAGCGCAAAAAGTTTGCGCAGCGGACGAATGACCGACGTCATCTTCAGCGGCAACGCCAGCCGAAAACCCGCCGGCTGCGCGGAAGTCAGCTTGTTCCTCGCCAATACCAACGGCTCTGAAACGGGCCGGCTGCCCATCGATGCCGATGAAGTCCAGATTACACGACGCATCTACCAGAGCGGCGACAGCGAATACCGCATCAATAACAAACTCTGCCGGCTGAAAGATGTCCGCGAATTATTTATGGATACCGGCGTCGGCGTCAGGGCGTATTCCATTATCGAACAGGGCCAGGTCGAACGCCTCCTCTCCGCTTCCTCCGTCGAAAGGCGCGTGATATTTGAAGAGGCGGCCGGCATAAGCAAATACAAGGCGCACAAGGAAGAAGCGCTTCGCAAGCTCGAACGAACCGAGCAAAATCTCCTTCGTCTTGCTGATATTGTCAGCGAGGTCGCCAGCCGGCTCCGCAGCGTCAAACTCGCTGCGGGCAAGGCAAGAAGCTATGTCCAGTACACTCAACGACTAAAAGAGCTTCAGGTCAACTATTCGCTGGCGGAATTCGACAAAATTTATAAGACCGCCGCTCAGAAAAAGGCCGCCCTTGATGAAGCGGAGAAGAACTTTGCCGTATCCGCCGCCGAGGTCGCAAGGCACGATGCCCTGCTTGGCCAGATAGGCCAGCAGATAATCGATACGGAAAACAGCATCAACCACACCGACAATTCGCTTGTGGCCGTGCAGAGCAAAATCGAGCAGCAGATGCAGCGGATAGAATTCCTGCGAACCAGAATCAAAGAGCTTGAGCAGAGAAAGGCCGCCGCAGTTGCCAGGGCACAACAGCTCGCCGAACAAAAAAGCGAGTTCACAATCGACCTCGAAAAGTACCAGGCACAGCAGCAGGAAAACGAACAATCCTTCGAACAGTGCAATCACGACGTCGAGCAAACCAGTCGGGAAATCGCCGATATTAACGCCCAGTACTCATCGCTCGAAGCCGAGCTTGAAGATGAGAAATCCGGCATAATAGATATTGTCCGGCATACCGCCCAGCTCCACAACGAGCTTCAAAGCATATCTGTATATCGCACCAATCTTTCTTCTCAGAAAGACCGTCTCGCGGGCCGGGCACAGGTCGCGGGCGCCGAGCTTGAAAAGTTCCTGACAGACAAGGCACAGTGTGACGCGCGATTAAACGATATCGAGACCGTTATCGCCGACCTCACAAAAAATCTCGATGCCAAACGCAAGGAATCCGATACGTGCGTCGGTCGTACAGAAGCGGACAAAAAACGTTTAGCCAACAGCAAGGAGGCCAGAAGCGCACTGGCGAGCGAGCTTGCCGTTCTTACCGATATGGAAAACCGCCGGGAAGGCGTCAAGGCAGGCGCAAAGCGCATTCTCGAAAACCAGTCCCAGTTCGATTATGTCGAAGGAATTCTCGCGGATATTATCACCGCGCATATCGACTATGCCGCCGCGGTTGAGGCGGCTCTTGAAGACAAGACCGATGCCGTCGTTATCGCCTCGACTGAAAAGCTGTTGGCGGGTAAAGATGCCGTCGATAAGCTCGATGGTCGGGTCCACTTCATAAGCGCAGACAAAATCGAGCCGTTTGTAAATACCAATGACCTCTCGACGCTGTCGGGCGTGAAGGGCCGTCTTGTTGAGTTCGTAAACTACCAGCCCAAATACGCGTCGCTTGTGTGGGCTTTGTTGGGCAAAACTCTCATTGTTGATTCAATCGATAAAGTCGCCCAGTTATCCGAAACGCTTGGGCCTGATTATAAATTCGTTACTCTCAAAGGCGAGTTCGCTTCGGGCGACGGCTTCATCAAGCTTGGCCCTCTCGGCCGGGCCGCGGGCCTCATTTCCCGAAAAAGCCGGCTTCGCCAGTTGCAGGACACCATTACCAATATCACTAATGAAATAGATACGCTCCAGAACCAGATTGACGAGTCAATCCGCACGGGCGACCATCTCACGAAACTTTGCAAAGACCTTCGCACTGCGGTTTACGAGGCGAATACCGAAAAGACACAGATAAATTCGAAGCTGGCAGCGCTCGAAGAAAGTATAAAACGGCTCAGTGAAGAACAGCCCCTCATCACAGGTGAAATTGACCAGCTCGAAAAGCAAATCGCGCAATCGGTGCAAAAGGAATACGAGTCAAAGCAAAAGCTTGAGGAGCTTGAGACCGTCAACAACCAGCGCAATGCCCGAATCAGCCAGCTTCAGGGCGATTACTCGAATCTCAAGGGCAGCCAGCAGTCGCTCACGGAGAAACTGACCAACCTCAAGGTATCGCTTGGCCAGATATCTGAGCACCGCCAGTCGCTGATTCAGACAATCCAGTCGCTCCAGACCCAGCTTCAAGCCAATGCCGGGGCGGTTGCGGCTGCCGAATCCGAAATCAAAAGCTGCGCCGACCAGGCCTTGGCTGCCCAGACCGACATCCTCGCTTCCGAATCGGCTGTCTCTGAGTTGTTCAGCGAAAAAGACCAGAAGCAGCAGAGCAGTTCTCAACTGCACAATCAAATTGAAGACCTGCTTGCCGAGCAAAAGAGCAATGAGCAGACGCTCCGTGACAAGCGCGCTGGGCAAAGCCAAATCGAACAACAGATAAACGAACTGAAAATAGAGCTTGGCCAGCTTGACGTTCGACAACAGGACCTCATCGCGAGGGTCCGCGACGAATTGCAACTCGACCTGCTCCAGTCCTACCAGAATTATCAGGACACAACCGTTGACTGGGAAAAGGTGCGTGAGGAAATCGCCGAGCTGCGAGGCAAAATCGAACGACTTGGCAACGTCAACCTCGACGCCATCCAGGAGCAGCAGGACCTCGAACAGCGGCACAGCTTCCTTTCGACGCAGGTCGAGGACCTCAATTCCAGCAAGGGCCAGCTCCAGCAGCTAATCAACCGTCTCAATAAGGTAAGCAGGGAAAAGTTCCTTGAGACGTTCGAGCTTGTCCGCGGTCATTTCCAGCAGATTTTCCGCAAGCTCTTCGGCGGCGGAAAGGCCGACATTATTCTCGAAGCGGCCCCCGATATCGATGTTCTCGACGCGGGCATCGAAATAGTCGCGAAGCCCCCCGGCAAGGAAACCCGGAGCATTTCGCTATTGAGCGGCGGCGAAAAGGCAATGACCGCCATCGCGCTATTGTTCTCCGTATTCAAGGCAAAACCCTCCCCGTTCTGCTTCTTAGACGAAGTTGATGCCGCCCTCGATGAGGCCAACAACGAACGCTTCGACGCCATCGTCAGGGAATTTCAGAAGGAATCCCAGTTTATCATCATCACGCACTCCAAGCGAACGATGAGCGTTACTGATATGCTCTATGGTGTAACTATGCAGACGCAGGGCATCAGCAAGAGAATATCCGTCAACTTCGACCATTACAGCTCCGAACCTGCCGCCGCGTAAATCAATCGGGACAGGTCTGGTTTGCCATTCCCGGAAGCAGGAATCCAATCGTCTGCTTTGACGAATCCCCTCAAAGGTTCTATAATACCCCGGTTCTATTGAGGGCTTGATTATGGAAACGATTTTGCTGGTTATAGTGGCTGTTCTGCTGGCGATAGTTTTGATTCACCAGTTCAGCACCAGTTCTGCCAACAGGGATAAGCTCACCCAGCAGCAAACCGCTGTAACATCTCTCCAGCAGCAGCTCGATTCCATTTTGAAGTCGGCTGATTCCACCCGGAACACCCTTCAGGATTCTCTTCAAAAAGGTCAATCTACATTGACCCAGGGCCTGCAATCTTCAACGGAAACGCTCAGCAAACTTAACAATCAAATCGGTCAGTTAATTACCGCCAGCACGCAGATGCAGAAAGTTGGCGACGATGTGAAGCGCCTTCAGGAAATTCTCGCAAGCCCTAAACTTCGCGGCGGTCTCGGTGAATGGTCACTTGAAAATCTGCTGGCACAAACCCTGCCGAAGGACAGTTTCGAGCTTCAGTATTCCTTCAGGGATGGTCAGAAGGTCGATGCCCTGATTCATTTGGCCGGCTATAACGCCCCAATCGACGCCAAATTCCCGCTTTCGAGTTTTGAACTGCTGCTCAAGGCAGAGAGGGACGATGAACGGATTCGTCTGCGAAAGCAGTTTCACAACGACGTCATCAAGCACATCGACAAAATCGCGGCAAGTTACATCAGGCCCGCCGAAGGCACACTTGATTTTGCCCTTATGTATATTCCCGCCGAAAACGTTTATTACGAGGCGATTATCAAATATCCTGACGACGCGAAGGATATTCTCCAGTATTCACTTGATAAAAAAGTCGTCCCCGTCTCGCCGAATCTGCTTTACGCGTATCTGATGACCGTTGTGATGGGGCTTCACGGGCTGCAAATCGAAAAACAGGCAGCCGAAATACGCCAAAATCTCAAAAAACTCAACGCTTCCTTTAGCGATTTTACTGAAACCTGGGACGTCCTCGGCAAGCACCTCCGCAATGCCTATTCCCAGTTCGACGAGGGTCATAAAAAATTGGACAGATTTGGTATGGAACTTACTAATATTCAACAGGAAGATAACAAATAATTTGCGATGAGAGTAGAATGATAAAACGCCGTGTATATCACGTATTAATTTTCTCATTGTTTTTGGTTACCCCCGTTTTGTCCGCGGACAAGTTTTATGACGGGTTCAAGAATCCGCCGATGTCCGTCAGGCCGATTGTTCGGTGGAACTGGGATGCCAACAGTCCGGGCGAACAGGAAATCATACGCCGGCTTGATGCCTTCAAAAAAGCGGGTTTCGGCGGCGTCGAAATAAGCCTTGGCGAAGACGTAAACGGACAAATGCTCAAGTTTGCCGCCGACGCTGCAAAACAACGAGGGATGATTGTGGATTTGTCGCTTGGCTCGACCTTGGGCGGCTCGTTTATCTCGCCTGCCGAGCAAAGCCATAAAATCATAATAGGCAAAAAACAGTTCACAGGGCCGACAACGGCTGTTGTGAACGTAAACGATTTAATTAAAGTTTCTGACCCTAATCAAAAGTTGATGTTTCTGCGTCTGGTCCCAACGGGTCTGCTAAGTTTCACGCCCGGCGTAGAGCTAATCGAAAAAATAAAGCCCGACGGGTCAGTGGCCGTCGATATTAACGACACCAACAGCTATACCCTTTATGCGGGCGTCCTGCACTCCGGTACAAGTGCCACTGGCGCTCCCGCCCTCGATTTGCTCAACAAACAGGCCGTGGAAAAATATCTTAACAATATCTCCGCCAAACTTGGCCCCGCCCTGGGCGGTAAAATCGGCAATTCCGTCCATGCGATTGTATGTCCTCCCGTCGAATTATCTGCTGCAAACTGGACAAGCGATTTCATCCAGCATTTATTTAAGCGATATGGTTACAACATAAAACCCTACCTGCCGATTATTCTCGATGATGACTTCCCCAAGGCCAAGACCCGTTTCTACGATACTATCCGCCGCACACGTTATGATTTTTACGCGACCCTCGCTGAGTTGTACCGCGAACGTTTCGCCCTGACCTTCCAGAACTTCTGCCGCGATAATGGCGTCCTGTCTTGTGTCCCAACAGGCCCCGTTGATATCCTCGACAGTTGTTCTGTGCCCTCCGATATAATTCAGGGTTATGTCTCACCGGACCGCTTTAGCCATAATGCCTGGGATAAAATAGCTTCCTCTGCGGCGCATCTTGCCGGCAAGTCCCTCGTAGCCGGCGAAGCAATAACAGGCGTTTCAGACAACCTTGAATCAGTAAAGAGAGACGCAGACATTGCTTTTGTTTCGGGGGTCAATCGCTCAATTCTGGCCTGTGGTTCTTTTCTGGACGAGCGCAATCCCTGGTGGCCATACGCGGGAAACTGGACCGAGCGTGATGCCCGGTTGTCTTATTTGTTTCAGAACGCCCGCCATCAGGCCAGAGTCGCCATTATTTATCCGGCCGGCGATCTCTGGAGTGATTGCGGCTCATCAGAATCCAGGATGGTCAACTATTTCTGGTACCTGTTCCCACTCGGGCGTGCCCTCAATCAAAATGGCTACACCGTCGATTACGTCAGCGAGAAAATCTTCACGCAAACGACCTTCGAAGACGGCAAACTTCACTTTGGCTCACAGGCCTACGATGTCGTAATAGTCCCCGATGTATTCTCAATGGAATTTCTTACCGCCAGGGCCCTGCGTTTCTTTGCTGAGAATGGCGGCAAAATCGTTTTCGTCGGACAAGCGCCACTGACCGCGCCTGGTTTCAAAGACCTCCTCCGGCGCAGTGTCCCCATCGAGATAACGATGGACCATATCCAGAAAAGCGACCCCAATCGCATTGCGTTCATCCCGGCCCCTGACAAGAACAAGGATAACCTGCTATCCTGGACGTCCGCCCTGATGAAAAAAATCAGCGTCTTGCCAACCGTCAAAATATCTCCGCCGAGTGATAAACTTCTTTTCGTCCATTATCTTGCCGAAGGCAGGGATATATTCTTTTTCACCAACACCGATAACTCCGCCCCCATATCTTTCCGCGCGGATTTTAATACCGCCGGCAAAACACCCTGGATCTGGAATCCCGATACCGGCGCTCGCGGCGTATTTGCCTATGGGGACAAAAAGAACGCTCTCGATATCCGCATTGAGCTGGCGGAATCGCTGCTTCTGGTTTTTGACCCGAATATGAAGGCGAAACCCGCCAAGCCGCAGCCCGTGGTCGATTTCAATGACGGACTCGAAATCAAAACTAATTGGCAGGCGGAATTTAGCAACTGTATGACAGGCGAAAAATTCACGCGTAAAATCGACGAGCTAATCGACTTTGGCCAGGACAAAGACCCCCAGCTAAATACCTTTACGGGAACAATTTTGTATCGGGCCGAATTTAACGCCCCCGACAAAAAGCGAACATTCCTTGACCTTGGCAAATGCAGTGATATCTCGGAAGTGAAGCTGAACGGCAAATCGCTTGGTATGTGCTGGTATGGGCGACATACCTACGATACCGCCGATGCTCTTAAAAAAGGCAAAAACACCATCGAAATAAAGGTAACAAATTCACTAAGCAATTTGAAAGCAAAGCCCGTCTCCGCAGGCCTGATTGGCCCTGTGTGGTTATTAAAAACACGGTAAAAACGTTTGCTTTATGAAGATAATCGCTTCTGGTAAGCAATGATGCCGGCGGACGTTATATGCGTGCCAGAACAATCCTTGAAAAACACACATCTTTCTGATACACTCTGTCTGTAAGTCATCATTGCGATTAAGTCGTGAAATATAGACGGGACTGTATCTAAATGCGAACTTCTGCACGGACGCAAAACAAATCATCCGCCAGTGAGCCGCTCTACAAGAATCATCGGCGTGCCAACTCCGCGGATAAAACCTGGATTATATCGCCTGCCGACCCGCGCGCAGACCAGCTCGCCAAATCACTCAAGGTTTCGCCTTTGCTCGCGCAACTGCTCATCAATCGAGGTGTAACCGACCCGCAATCCGGCTCCGCTTTCCTCAGGCCCAAGCTAACCGACCTTATCAGCCCCGAACTGCTTCCGGGTGTTCGTGATGCCGCACAAAGGATTAAACAGGCCGTCACACAAAAACAAAAAATCACAATCTATGGCGACTACGACGTTGATGGCATCACGGGTGTCGCTATCCTCTGGCAAATCCTCACGCTCCTCGGCGCAAACGTCGATTACTACATCCCGCACCGCATCGACGAGGGCTATGGCCTCAAAGTTGACGCCGTCGAATCAATCGCCAAAGCCGGCACGCGGCTCCTTGTCACCGTTGATTGCGGCATCACCGCTCACGCCGCCGCCGAATTGGCGAAAAAACTCGGCCTCGACCTGATTATCTCCGACCACCACCAATTTGCCGACACGCTCCCGCCAGCGTTCGCCATTGTCCATCCGGCGCTCGATAAATCCTATCCTAACCCCGACTCTTCCGGCTCTCTCGTCGCCTTCAAACTCGCCTGGGCCGTCGCGGACATTTTCAAAACCGGCGCCAAGCTCAGCCCCGAAATACGCGACTTTATGCTTAATTCCACGTCCCTGGCGGCAATGGGGACTATCGCTGATGTTATGGAACTCCGCGGCGAAAACAGGACCCTGACCAGCTTCGGTCTGAGCTTGCTTTCCGACCCCAAATTACCCGGCCTGAAAGCGCTCATCGAATCTGCCGACCTCACCGGCAAAGGCCTCGACAGCTACCACATCGGCTTTCGCCTTGCCCCTACGCTCAACGCCGCCGGCAGAATCGGTCACGCCCGCCTCGCCGTCGAGCTTCTTACTTCCACGAGCCATGCCCACGCTGCCCAGGTCGCCGATTATCTCAAAAGCCAAAACGCCCAGCGTCAGCGGTTCGAACGAAAAATCTACAACCACGCCTGTCAGCTTATCGCCGAACAAAACCTCGACAAGCCGGAAAGAAAAACCATTGTGCTGGCTGACTCCTCCTGGCACAGCGGCGTTATCGGTATTGTCGCCTCCAGAATCGTCGATAAATTTTTCCGCCCCGCGATTATGATTAACTCCGGCTCAACACCCGCGCAGGGTTCCGCCCGTTCTGTCCCCGGCTTCGATATCCTCACTGCAATCGCCGCCTGTTCAAAACACCTCGTTACTTTCGGCGGTCACAAAATGGCCGCGGGAGTAACAGTCCTGCCCGAAAATATCCAGAAGTTCGCCGATGACCTCGAAACCTATGCTCAACACCACCTGCTCGATGAACAATGCGTCAGCAAGCTCCATATCGACGCCCTCGCGTCGTTGTCCGAGTTCAGTTACGAAAGTGTTACCGAAATGCAAACCCTCGGCCCGTTCGGTCAGGGCAACCCCGAACCCCTGTTTGCCACAAAAGGCGTCCGCCTCTGCTCACCGCCTCGCAGGGTTGGGACAAACGCCGACCACCTCCAGCTTGCCGTCACCGACCACACCAATTCAATCCGCTGCATCGGCTTTAGGATGGGGCTGCTCGAAAAGAAGCTTCTCGAACGCGATTGCTTCGACATTGCCTACCACGCCGCGATTGATTCATTCAACGGCAACCACTCCGTTCAGCTTGTAATTGAAGACATCCGTTTCGAATAAGGACTTCACTTTCCGGGTTCGACTGTAACTTTTTCAATTCTGAATTTGCCTAACGTCGTCGCCATGTTGAAAAAGTTCACCGGCTCGCCGTTGCCCGATGCCAATGCGATATGCCCGGCATCGAATTTGCCTAAGCCGCCCGCTTTGAACGCCGAATCAAGCCCGACCCATTTGTTGCCTATATACGCCTCCGTCCAGGCGTGTCCGCCAAAGCCGGTTTTGCCTTCAAAATCATTCACGTATGCCACACCCACTGTTACTTTTGCCGGTATTCCCGCCGCCCGGCACATCGCTGCGCACAGGACCGCGAATTCCGTGCAGTCGCCTCTCCTGCTCGCCGCGACCTCCGTCGCTGAGGCGTAACCAACCGACAAGCTTATATTCTTTACGTATTTTGCCACAAACTCTTCGATTCTCTTTGCCGCTTCAGCCGAATCCTTTGCGTCGCCCACCGCTTGTTTCGCAAGGGCGATTATATTCGCGTCGTCGCTCTGCACAAATCTGCCTGGCTTTATCATCTCTGCGATGTTCGCATCTGTCCCCTTATATGGGAATATTCCGCCCGTTGGCATACTCACTGGTTCGACTTTAACTATCACTGTTCCATCTCCGAGTTTTTGAACCTGCTGGTTATCGCTTGACGGTATCGTGAGATTCGTCGTTTGAGCGGTCGGTTTCAGGTAATATGTAATCGATTTTGCAGTCCCTGTGTCTTCAATCGGCTCTGGACTTGCCAAAAACATCTTATCTATTATTTCAGCGGGCTGGTTGTTGCTCATCGCGAATTCTTTTGTGCAGGCCAGCATTTCCACGTTCATTCCCGCCATCGGCATTATGCTCTTTAACGCCCGTAACTGCCCGTCCACATAACCAGTCGAAGCAATCTCGCCCGTTCCGGGCATGCTCATCACCGTCTCAACTTTTGTCAGCGGTACTATCCTGCCCAGCAAATCCACATCCTGCCTTGCCCCGACTTTCACGCGAGTATTAACAGCTGTCATCAATGTAGGTACGAATATGGGTGTCTCGTAAGTTGTGCCTTCATTCAGTTTTTTCTCCAGCTCAATCAGGCGAAGTCCCTCCGCCATTACCGCGTCCTTGGGCCATACAATAGTGCCTTCCTGCACGGCTCCTATTCCCGTTGTTCGCGTTCGGACCGTCCCGTCTTTGCCTATTGTCCCCTCTGTTTTCATCGTTACCATTCCCATATCCTGCTCGGTGGCAAACGATATCGGCTCCCCCTTTACCGTTTCAACACAGGTTTCCTTTGTTTTCATTAAAACTGTCTTTCCCATTCGATTTAGCGTCATATTGACCGTATCCGTTGTTGTAACCCGTTCGCCTGCCACGACCCTGCTGTGCATCGCATGTCCGACCTTCGTCCCATCCACGAATACAGCGTAGTATTCGAAGTCATCCGCCCGTCCCCACGCCAAAACCGCGAATTGCAGCACGATAAGCCCAATTGCGAAAATTTTTGTCTTCATAGTCAACTCCAAAAATGTCGTCCCATTTCAAATATGTTCCGATTAGTATAAACCATCCGTTGCATCCGGCAAGCTATCTTCCTAAAATACCCTGATGATTTGGTTACCTGATATGCTATGAATTTTGATGAACTGTTGAAACTTATTCGTTCGGGCGACTCACCCCGGCTGTGCGATGATTCTCGTATCATCGAAGCCGGCGATATCTTCGTTGCTGTTAAAGGTCCTGATGTCGATGGCCACGACTTCATTCCACAAGTCCTTGCCAAAGGCGCAAAATTCATCGTTTTACAAAAAAAATTAGCCCCCAAATTTATTGGGGGGTTGCGAGAATCGAGTATCGAGAATCAAGTATCGGTTGTCCCTGTTCCTGATTCCTCTCTCGCCCTGGCCACTCTTGCACAAGCCGCCAATGGCGACCCCGCATCCAGGTTGACAAATCTCGCCGTTACGGGAACCAAGGGCAAGACCACTGTAACCTTTCTCGTCCGCTCCTGTTTTCAGGCCGCCGGGCAAAAATGCGGCTTAATCGGGACCGTTATCTATGATAACTGCGTTGATGTCTCGCCTGCCCCGCTCACCACCCCCGATTGCCTGACCATCGCAAAATTGCAGGCGCAGATGCTCAAAGCCGGCGCAAAATATATGGTCATCGAAGCCAGTTCCCACGCCCTTGACCAGAACCGAGTTGCCGCGATTAATTTCAAGGCCGCGGCCTTTACCAATCTCACAGGCGACCACCTCGACTACCACAAAACCACCGAAAACTACCTGGCCGCAAAATCGAAAATCTTCGAATTGCTTTCTCCCCACTCAACCGCTGTTCTTAATAAACAATCCTCTTACTCAGAACAAATCGCCGCAGGCACTAAAGCCAAAATTCTCTGGTTTGCCGTTGATGAAAATGCTGACCTTTCCGCGGAAATTCACTCAATCGATGGCTCAGGCACGGCGTTCACGCTTCGATATCAGGGCCAAAGTATTCGCATAAAAACGCCTTTGCTTGGCCAATTCAACGTTGCCAATCATCTTGCCGCCGCGGGCCTGTGTCTCGCTGCTGGTCTCGACCTCAAAACCGTTGCCCGTGGCTTATCCGCCCTCGATGCTATCCCCGGCCGGCTTGAAAAGGTAAAATCAGACGCATCTTTTACCGTTCTTGTCGATTTTGCCCATACCGATGATGCTCTCGATAACGTCCTTTCCACTTTAAAGTCGCTCTGTAAAGCTCGACTCGTCGTTGTATTTGGCTGTGGCGGCGACAGGGACAAAACAAAAAGACCCCGTATGGCCAAAGTCGTCGAAAAGTTCGCTGACCTCGCAATCGTAACAAGCGATAATCCGAGAACCGAAAATCCCCACGATATAATCAGTCAAATCGTCGCTGGCTTCAAAGACCCCGGCTCCCCCAAAATCAAAATCGAACCTGACAGAAAAAAAGCGATAGCTCTTGCCATTGATTCAGCGCAGAAAAACGACGTGATTATCATCGCGGGCAAAGGCCACGAGAATTATCAAATCATCGGCAAACAAAAATTCCCCTTCAGTGACCAGCAAATTGCCCTCGACCTGCTCAAAAATAAAAAATGAAGAAACTCTCAATCGAAAATTTGGCCAAGATAATAAAGGCGAACCATAGAACGTCGGGCACAAGTTATGACGTTACTGATGTAAGCACTGATTCACGAACGGCGAAATCCGGCGATTGTTTTTTCGCAATACCTGGCGATAATTTCGATGGTCATAATTTCTTAGCCGATGTTTTTGCCAAAGGTGCTGCCTGTGCCGTCGTCAGTCAGGATATTCCGCCCGACAAGTTTCCCGGTAAAGCGATTCTTCGGGTTTCCGACACAATAAAAGCCCTCGGCGACCTTGCCCGATGGTATCGCCTGGACTGCAAATTCAAGGTCGTCGCAATCACCGGCTCAGCCGGCAAAACAACAACAAGGCAAATCGTTTACCAAGTTTTGTCGCAGCGTTTCAAAACGTATCAGTCGCCTAAAAGTTTCAATAATTTCATTGGCCTGCCCCTCACCTTGCTGGGGGCCGAGCCGAATCAGCAAATTGTCATTGTTGAATTGGGCACCAACCACCCCGGCGAAATTGAGTATCTAACCCGTATCGCCTCGCCGAATATCGCCTTGGTTACTAATGTTTATCCCGCCCATCTTGTCGGCTTTGGCTCCGTCGAAAAAATAGCAGAAGAAAAATTGGCCATATCCAAAGGTCTTGCCCCCGCCGGAACACTTATCATCAATGCCGATTGCCCCGCTCTGCTCGATTTTGCCCGCCGAGCCGGCTTAATCTTCAAAACATTCTCTTGCAGAGAGTCCGCTGATTACCTCGCACGAAATATTTCTATCGGTCCGCTTACAAGTGTTTTTACCATCAATGGCGTTTCCGTCGAAATCCCGTTGCCCGGCCGGGGAAATGTTGAAAACGCCCTTGCCGCATGGGCAATTTGCTCATCCCTTGGCATCTCCGCCCGCGATTTTGCCGACGCCCTAAAAACCATCAACCCCATCTTTATGCGAACTGAAATGTTACAGCTTGGGTCGATTACCGTCATATCCGATTGTTACAACGCCAGCCCCGCCTCGATGAAAAATGCTCTTGATATACTCGTAAACCTCGCCGGCAGTCAAAAACGCAGGGCTGCCTGCCCCGGCGAAGCGCAGCGAAGACGGGTTTTTATCTGCGGCGATATGGCAGAACTCGGCGATTCCGAACAATTTTTACATCGTCAACTTGGCGAACAAATCGCAAACGCAGGGGTAAATCTTCTCATCACCCTTGGCAATCTCGCTGCCATTGCCGCCGATGCCGCTAAAACCAAAAGACCCGACACCCAAACCCGCTGTTTTGCCGACCAAACAGACCTTTGCAATAACTTGCAGCTTATGATAAAAGATTCCGATATAATACTTGTCAAGGGCTCACGAATTAATAAGCTTGAGCTGGTTGTTGATAAATTGAAAAAGCTCTTCAGTGAACCCCGATAAATAGGGATTCGCTGGTCACGGAAGACGAGAATAGAATGATTTATCATCTTCTTTGGTTTTTCCGAAATACTGTTACGCATCGACTGGGTTTTTACGCGTACCAGGAGGTGATTTTTCGCGCCTTTGCGGCCCTGTTGACGGGTCTTGTTATCGCGCTTGCGCTTGGCCCGCCGCTTATTCGCTGGCTTATGCGAAAAAAAATCGGCGACCGCCCGGAATTCCACCACGCTACTCTCAATGAGCTGACCAAGCAAAAAGCCAATACCCCGACTATGGGAGGTCTCATCATTATCATCGCCGTTTTTGCCTCTACCATTCTCTGGGCAAAACTTAACAACCCCTTCGTTCAAAAGGCAATCATCATCCTTTTCTGGTTCGGCGCTCTCGGCGCCGTTGACGACTGGCTTAAACTCACCGCCGAATCACGCCATCGCAGCAGAGACGGCCTCAAACCCTGGGAAAAAATCCTCTTCCAGTTCGGCGGTGCGGTCCTCATCGCCTCCTTCCTCTATATCGACTTCGCCAATATCGAAGATGGTCGAAAATTCTGGCTGCCTTTCTATAAGCACGGTCTGCCCCTCGCCAACTGGATGTTCATTCTCATCGCCATCCTGTATCTGTCTGCCACCAGCAATGCCGTCAACCTCACCGATGGTATGGATGGCCTCGCCGCCGGCTGCACCGGTATCGCCTCATTCGTTCTGGCAGTCCTCTGTTACGTCGCGTCCGAAACTATGAGCCGAACCTCGACGGCCACCTGGTCGAGCTACCTGCTTTTGCCTGCCATTCCTCAGGCCGGCGAACTGGCCGTCTTCTTTTCCGCCATTCTCGGCGCAGTTCTCGGCTTTCTCTGGTATAACTGCCACCCCGCCCAGGTCTTTATGGGCGATATCGGTTCACTGCCCCTCGGCGCAGCTATGGGATACGGGGCGCTCGTCACCCGAAACGAAATACTCCTGCTCATCATCGGCGGCGTCTTTATGATAGAGCTTTTCAGTGTCGTCCTCCAAGTCGGCTATTTCAAATACACCGGCGGCAAACGCCTCTTCCGCTGCGCCCCCATCCACCATCATTTTCACCTCGCCGGCTGGTCCGAACCCCAGGTCGTCGTCCGTTTTTGGCTCGTCGCCGCTGCCTTCGCCGCACTTGCTTTGGCAACCCTCAAAATTCGTTAAATTCGCAATAATCAATTATCAATAATCAATCATCAATAGTAGATAACAAATCTTCCTGCTATAATACCTTACCCCGCTAAGGGGGTTTTGAAAGGTAATTATGCCCGACGAGCAAATTGCGTCTGATTTAGAGCCGGAGGCGCCCAGGCCGCCCAGAATCGCCCTTATCGCGTCGCGACAGACGCTGGCCGAATATCCTTCTTATCTCAAGCACCTGCTCGTAGGCTTGGCCGATGAGTCCGTTCCGGTTATTTTGATATGCCCACCGGGCAGCGACGCCGACTCTATTATCCCGCCGGCTGTCGAGGTAGTCCGGCACCCCGCAATCGATATACCTTTTATGCAATATTACAACAGCCGCCTTCTCCTCGACAAGGTCGGCAAATTCAAACCGGAGATACTCCATTGCCTCTGCGAAACCTCGGCTTCACTGGCGCGATGGCTCGCCCGAAACCTTAATGTCCCCTATCTGCTCAATATAAATTCAATCTCTTCGCACTGGTCTGCTATTACATTTTCCGCGACTCGTTGCGCAAATATCATTGTGCCTGCCAGGACCATCGCCGACCATTTCATAAAGGCACGCCCCAAAGTCGCGGACCGCCTCCGGCAAATCAATATCGGCACCTTCGTTGACGAATCCACCGCCTGTTTTGCCCATCCCGAACACCTGCCCGGTATCGTCGTCTCGCCGCCCATCGATAATCCTGCCAATCTCGATAATATCTTCCAGGCGCTCCATCGCCTCACTGTCGATGGTTGCCAGTTCATTGTAGCGATTATCGCCGCTGGTCGCCCGGAAGGGCCGCTCTGGAAACAGCTTCGCTCCCTTGGTCTTCTCCACGCGGTTACTATTGTTCCTCCTTCGCTGGGCCTCTACTCCGCCGGCTCCGCCGCCGATATATTCATCGTGCCCCGGCCGTCAGGCAGGTTCAATATGCTGCTGTTGGCCGCGATGAGCGCCGGCTGTGCCGTCGCCGCTTCAAAAGGCGGCGTTGATGACCTCATCATCGAAGACAAAACTGCGTTTACCTTTAACCCCGATGACCAGCTTAGTGTTTATAATTGTCTTAAACGGCTCTTTGACAGACCCGATGAAGCCCGGCGTTTGGCTGCCGACGCCCAGCAGTTCCTCCGCCAAAACCACCACGTTAGCGATATGGTTTCCGCTACTATTTCCCTCTACAGGCAGGCCGTTTGCTCAAAGACCCAGGCAAACGCCTGATATTTGAAATAAATATAGGCGCCGGTACGTCTTACTTCCGGTTGTTTTCGTGGATAACGAGAATTCTTTTAATGTTTTTTTGAGGAGAATTGAATTATGAACACCAAAGCGATTGTGGCGGTTGTGGTGCTGGCATGTGTTGTGCTGGTGCCGGTTGTTATTGCAGCAGAAGGGGTAGTGGGCGAGTGGGAATTCAAGAGCCAGATGCCGGCTAGGACTTCCACGGCGACTATGACGATTACCAAGAACGCCGACGGCAAGTTAGCGGGAACGTGGTCGGCACAATTCGGGGAAAGCACGCTATCGGATATTACTTTCGAGGCAGGCAAGGTGAAATTTGTCCAGACGAGCAACTTCGGCGGCCAGGAAATGAAGACGACCTACGAAGGCACCCTTGAGGGCGGGAAGCTCAAGGGGACAGGCAAAGGTCAGTTTGGCGAATTTACATTCGAGGGGACTTTGCAGGGAGAAGCTAAAACCGGAGCGGATGCGATTGTCGGCGGGTGGCAAATGAGCGTAAATATGCCCGCGAGAGATAACGTAGAGAAGCTGACCGTCACCAAGAACGCCGACGGCACGCTGGCAGGTAAATGGGAAGGCCGAAGAGGAGAAAGCAAAATTTCGAATATGAAGTTTGAAGGCGGAAAACTTACTTTTATCCGCGCCAGCGATTTCGGAGGCCGCATAATGGAGTCAGAATTTGAAGGGACAGTTGAGGGTGACTCGATAAAGGGCGTATTCAAGAGCGACAGGGGCAACAGGGATGCTAATGCTACCCGCATTGGCGCAAGCAAGTCCGAGCCGAACAAGCCCGCTTCGCCCGCGAAGCGAGGCGAGCCGGCACCCAAAAAGCCGGATGCGCCAAAACCAAAATAAAATCACACTATCATAGAACAAGAACTAAAACCCCTCGATTTTTATCGGGGGGTTTTTATTTGCGCCTATTGTTAATAATATCGAATACTTTGGCGGGGGTATCGATGAGCACCTTTGCGCCGGATTCGAGGAGTTCCTCCGCTGTTCGGTAGCCCCATAAGCAGCCGACGGGAAACATCCCCGCGGATACGGCCGTTTGCATATCGGTGCTGGTATCGCCAAGGTAAAGGAATTGTTCGGGCGCAATTCGGAGTTTCTTTACGATTTGCAGCGCCATCGCGGGGTCGGGCTTTAGAGGAACGTCAGGCAGTGCGCCCTGGACGATTTCAAACCGCCACTGCGGAAGTATTTTTTTGACCATAACCTTTGTGAAGCGGTCATTTTTATTGGACAGGATAACTAAAGACAGGCCGCGATGCTGAAGTTCTGTGAGCAGTTCCGGTATGCCCGGGTAGGGATGGGTGTTATCACCCCAGCATTTGTCGTAGATTTCTTCCGAATACACCGCGACTTTCCTGACGAATTCGGGGTCGTGTGCCGATTCAGGCAGGGCGCGCCGGGCTTCGGTCTCGACGCTTTCGCCAATGAAATACTTATACGCGTCAACGGGATGAGGCGGAAAGTTAAAGTGCACGAGCGCCTCGTTCATGGCATTAGCGACGTCGGTCAGCGTATAAAGCAGCGTGCCATCGAGGTCAAACAAAACGGCTTTGAACATCTTCGCCATTGTCTGCGTTATGTGCCTTCGCCGAAATCGGCGAGGTATTTGACCTGCTCAGGCGTCAGCTTGTCAATCGAGATACCCATCGATTTGAGTTTCAGAGTGCATACAATGTTCTCGATTTCGACGGGTACATTATAGACGGCGGCGGTCAGCGACCGGGCGTTTTTGACGACGTATTCCGCCTCGAGCGCCTGCGTGGCGAAGGACATATCCATAACCGAGGCGGGATGGCCTTCCGCGGCGGCGAGGTTTATCAATCGACCTTCTGCCAGAAGATATATGCGTTTGCCGTTTTTGAGGACGTATTCATCCACGTGGTTGCGAACGCCGCGGAGGACCTTTTTGCTCAGTTTTGCCAGGGCCGGTATGTCGATTTCGACGTTGAAGTGGCCCGAATTGGCGACGACTGCCCGGTCTTTCATCACGCGGAAATGTTCTCCGCGGATGACGTTTTTGTTGCCGGTAAGCGTAACAAAGAGGTCGCCTGTTTTGGCGGCCTGAGACATCGGCATAACGTCGAAGCCGTCCATCGAGGCCTCGATTGCCTTGATGGGGTCGATTTCGGTAACGATGACGATTGCGCCCATACCCTTGCATCGCATAGCGAAGCCCCGCCCGCACCACCCGTAGCCGACAACTACGACCTTTTTGCCCGCGACCAGATAATCAGTCGCCCGGATGATGCCATCGAGGGTAGATTGTCCCGTGCCGTATCGGTTGTCAAAGAGGTGTTTGCTTGCGGCGTCGTTGACCGCGATGACCGGAAATTTCAGCTTGCCCGATTTCTCAAGCGCCCGCAGCCGGATGACGCCAGTCGTCGTTTCTTCTAAACTGGCGATTATGCGAGGAGCGCCTTCGGTTCTGCTGGTGTGCAGCTCGGTAACGAGGTCTGCTCCGTCGTCGAAGGTGATGACGGGTTTATGGTCGAGCGCCGCGTGAATATGTTTGTAGTATGTCTTGCGGTCTTCCCCGCAGATTGCGAAAACGGGTATCCCGAAATCTTTAACAAGAGAGGCGGCGACGTCATCCTGGGTGCTGAGCGGATTTGAGGCGCACAGGACCAGGTTCGCGCCGGCTGCCTTGAGTGTTATGGCAAGATTGGCGGTCTCGGCGGTAACGTGAAGGCAGGCGGAAACGTTTTTGCCGGCCAGCGGTTTTTGCCTGGCGAATCTCTCACGGATTGACGTTAGAACGGGCATGTCGTTGTTGGCCCAGAGAATTCGTTTCTTACCCACAGGGGCAAGCGACATATCAGCTACATCTGATTTCATTTGTGTTTCCTTTCAAGAAAAACAGGAATTATACATATCGGATGCCCAATTTTCAAGCATAAACGTTGATTGATTGCATTTCAGCCGGGTTGATTTTCGCTGGCAGGGGGGGTATAGTAAGGAGCTTGTATGTTCGAATGTTTGTTTTGAAGATTCAGAGGTGTCAGCTATGCCGGCAAACCAGCGTTACGGTTACTTCGATAACAAAGCCAGAGAATTCGTTATAACCAGGCCCGATACCCCTACGCCCTGGATAAATTACCTCGGCTGCCAGGATTATCTCGGCATCATATCCAACACCGCGGGCGGCTACAGTTTCTATCGTGACGCTCGCCTAAGACGCCTGCTGCGATACCATTACAACGCGATACCCAGGGATAACCCCGGCAGATACATCTACGTCTGCGACGGCAAAAAAACGTGGAACCCCGGCTTCAAACCAGTAAAAACAAAACTCGATGGTTACAAATGCCGACACGGACTCGGCTATACGGTTATCGAAGGAGCATTGGATGGCCTGAGGGTCTCGACGACGTATTTTGTCCCAATCGATACCAACGCCGAAATCTGGTCGGTTGCGGTAACCAATGAAAGCAAAAAAACCAAAAATATAGATTTGTTCAGTTATGCCGAATTCTGTCTCTATGACGCCCTCGATGACGCCACCAATTTTCAGCGGAACTGGAATATCGCCGAAATGGAAATCGAAGGCAGCGCCATATTTCACAAGACCGAGTATCGGGAACGCCGGAATCATTTTGTTGGTTTCTGGTGCAGCGATAAAATCGCTGGTTTTGACACAATGCGGGATGTCTTCCTTGGTCGTTTGAATGACTATGGCTGTCCCGATGTTGTAAAACATCGTCAGGCGACAAACAGCGTTGCTCACAGTTGGCAGCCGGTTGGTTCACATCAGGTCAAACTGTCCCTCAAGCCGGGCCAGACCAAACGCCTGCATTTTGTTCTGGGCTATGTAGAAAACCCACAGCAGGAAAAGTTCTCATCCCCGGGTGTTATAAATAAAAAGAGATTCTACGAGACAATCGCAGGGTTAAAAACAGCCGGCCAGGTTGATGCCCAGTTGGAGAAACTCAAAAACTTCTGGGCAGACGCCCTGTCCTGCTATCAGGTTAAAATCGATAATGAGCACGTCGAGCGAATGGCCAATATCTGGAACCAGTATCAGTGTATGGTAACGTTCAATCTCTCTCGTGCGGCCAGCTCATTCGAAACGGGCGTCAGCAGGGGGCTTGGCTTCCGCGATTCGAATCAGGACATACTCGGGTTTGTTCATATTGTCCCCGAACGCGCCCGACAGCGAATAATCGATTTGGCCTCGACGCAAAACCACGACGGCTCGTGCTATCACCAGTATCAGCCGTTGACCAGGAAGGGTAATGCCGCCGTGGGCACCGGCTTCAGTGATGACCCGCTCTGGCTGGTTGTCTCGACGTCTGCCTATATCAAGGAGACCGGCGACTGGACGATTCTCGACGCTCCCGCCGGCTATCAGGATGTCCCCGGCAGCGAAAAAAGCACGACACTGATGGACCACCTGCATCTTTCAATGAAACACGTTCTGGACCTCCGCGGTTCGCATGGCCTGCCCCTGATTCAGCACGCCGACTGGAACGACTGCCTCAACCTCAATTGCTTCAGCAACAGCCCCGGCGAGAGCTTCCAGACCTCTGGCGATATCGAGGGCGGCAAGGCCGAATCAATAATGGTTGCCCAACTGTTCGTTTACGCGGTAAAAGAATTAACAGGCATATTGGAACATCTTGGCCAAAAGGATAAAGCCGGCGAGTATGTTCACCAGGCGGATGATATGCGAAAAGTCATTCTCAAGCATGGTTGGGACGGCAAATGGTTTATCCGCGCTTATGACCATTTCGAGAAGCCGGTTGGCTCTAAGGTTTGCGATGAAGGAAAGATATTCATCGAAACACAGGGCTGGGGCGTTATGGCTCAGATCGGGCTTGATGATGGCAAGGCCCTCGCGGCTCTCGACAGCGCATGGCAATATCTGGCTGACGCAAATGGTATGGTCCTTAATCAGCCCGCCTTTACATATTATCAGGACCGGCTCGGCGAGATTACCTCTTATCCGCCGGGCTACAAGGAAAACGCCAGCATTTTCTGCCACAACAACACCTGGGTCATCATCGGCGAAACAATCGTCGGTCGCGGCGACAAGGCATGGGAGCTTTATACGCGAATCTGCCCCAGCACCAAGGAAGACAAAGCCGACGTTTATAAGTGCGAGCCGTATTGCTTCGCACAGACAATATCAGGCCACGACAGCCCGCTGCCGGGCGAGGGCAAGAACTCCTGGCTTACCGGCACCGCCTCCTGGAGCTTTACGGCCCTGGCGCAATATATCCTTGGCGTTCGGGCCGAGCACGACGGACTCAGGATTGACCCCTGTGTGCCGCCTGACTGGAAAAAATTTACTGTTACGCGCAAGTTCAGAGGGGCGACATATAAGATAAAGGTATTGAATCCGGATGGTGCTATGCGGGGCGTAAAGAAAATGCTCGTCAACGGCAAAGAAATCGCCGGCAATGTCGTCGGCGTATTTAAGCCGGGCAGCGTTGTAAATGTCGAGGTGCTGTTAGGATAACAGCGGGTGAAAATAAAACGCGATTTAATTGTTAAAAGGCGAAGGAAGTGTTCAATGAAACTTGACCCGACGAAGATGAAAAACTGGGAAATAGCAGAAGCGGCTGAGAACAATATCAAACAGATTTTCCAGTTGGCCGAAGAAATAGGTCTGCAAAAAGACGAACTGCTTCCGGCAGGCCACACTTTGGGTAAAGTCCACTTTACAAAGGTGCTCGACCGGCTTAAAAACGTTCCGACGGCCAAATATATCGATGTTACCGCCATCACACCGACGCCTTTCGGTGAAGGTAAAACGACTACGACCATTGGTCTGATTCAGGGCCTTGCTAAATGTGGCAAACGACCGACCGGCGCAATTCGTCAGCCAAGCGCAGGACCGACATTCAATGTCAAGGGTGGAGCCGCCGGAGGCGGTCTTGCACAATGCCTTCCTCTTATTCCGTTTTCAATCCGCCTGACCGGTGATATCGACTCCGTCACCAATGCGCATAATCTTTGTATGGTAGCGCTTACCGCTCGAATGCAGCACGAGAGAAACTATGACGACGAACGGCTCGCGAAAAGAAACCTTCGACGGCTCGATATCGACCCCGATTCCATACAAATCGGCTGGGCGATTGACCTTTGCGCGCAGTCGCTTCGTAATATAAGAATAGGTTTGGGCGGCAAAAACAACGGCTTCGAAATGAATTCCGGTTTCCAGATAACGGTATCCAGCGAGGTTATGGCCATCCTCGCGATTTCGAAGAATCTCGGGGATTTTCGGCAGCGTATCGCAAGAATTGTAGTCGCCAAGGACCGCAAGGGCAATGATATAACAGCCGCGGACCTTGAGGTGGACGGCGCAATGACCGCATGGATGCTCGACTCACTCAACCCTAACCTGCTTCAGACGATGGAAGGCCAGCCGCTTTTTGTTCACGCAGGCCCCTTTGCCAATATAGCCATAGGCCAAAGCTCGGTAATCGCTGACCTCGTTGCCACGAAGCTGGGTGATTATCACGTAACCGAAAGTGGTTTCGGTGCCGACGTCGGCTACGAAAAATTCTGGAATCTCAAGTGCAGAATTTCCGGTCTTAATCCGGCTGCGGTGGTTATTGTTGCGACTGTTCGCGCGTTGAAAATGCACGGCGGCGGCCCCCCCGTCAGGCCAGGCGTGCCTCTCAGTGAAGAATACACGAAAGAACATCTCGACCTGCTCGAAAAGGGCTGCGAAAACCTGATGGCGCACATTGACATAGTGAAAAAAAGCGGCGTCAGGCCGATTGTGTGTATCAACAGTTTCAGCGCTGATACCAAAGCCGAACATAAGCTAATCAAAAAAATTGCCGAGCAGCAGGGCGCAATCGCGATCGTTTCCGAACACTGGCTCAAAGGCGGCGAGGGCGCTATCGAATTGGCCCAGGCCGTGATTGATATGTGTGAGCAGAAAAATAAATTCAAGTATTTGTATGATTACGAGCTTCCCCTGCGAAAACGGATAGAGCTGATTGCCAAGGAAGTTTACGGCGCCAACGGCGTTTCGTATTCCGAGATCGCGTTCGAAAAGCTAAAAGCGCTGGAAGCAAATCCGGCGACGCAGAAATTTGGATTGTGTATGGCAAAGACGCACCTTAGTTTGTCTTACGACCCGGAATTCAAAGGCCGACCCATCGGCTGGGAATTGCCCATCAGGGACGTCCTGGTTTACAAAGGCGCAGAATTTATCGTGCCGCTTGCGGGCGAAATCAGGCTGATGCCCGGCACAAGTTCGGACCCGGCCTTCAGAAGAATTGACGTTGACGTGAATACCGGGAAGGTAAAGGGACTTTTATAAATAATTGCTTAGGCGGCAGCAAAAATATGACTGCGAAAATAATTGACGGCAAACAAATAGCTGCTGGCTTGCGGGCAAAGCTCAGAACCGATGTTGCCGCCCTTGCCAAAAAAGGTGTTGTGCCGGGACTCGGCGTCATTCTTGTCGGCGACGACCCCGCATCGAAATCCTATGTTGCTGCCAAGCAGAAGGCCTGTGAGGAAATCGGCATATATTCCGATGACAATCGCCTGCCCGCCTCGGTTTCACAAAACGAGTTAATGGCGCACATCAATCGGTTGAACAAAGACCCCAGAATCCACGGCATCCTGACGCAGTTACCTCTGCCAAAGCACTTCGATGAATTGGAAGTGCTGATGGCAATCGACCCCGCCAAAGATGTTGACGGGTTTAACCCCATAAACGTAGGCAAAATGGTAACAGGCCAAAAAGCGTTCCTGCCCTGCACCCCTCATGGCGTCGTCCAGCTCCTGATTAAAAGCGGCGTAAAAATCGAAGGCGCAAACGTCGTAATTGTAGGCAGGAGCAACATTGTCGGCAAACCCCTGGCTAATATACTGATGCAAAAAAGCCCACTCGGTAACGCCACTGTAACCGTCTGCCATACCCGAACAAGAAATCTCGCGGACCACACCAGAAGGGCTGATATTGTCATCGCCGCCGCAGGGTCTCCCAATATCATCACAGCCGATATGATTAAAGATGGCGCGGTGGTCATCGACGTCGGAGTCAATCGCGTTGACGACCCCTCGAAAAAAACCGGCTATCGTCTCGTCGGCGACGTGGATTTCGAGAATGTAAAAGAAAAGGCCTCGCTCATAACCCCCGTCCCCGGCGGCGTCGGCCCTATGACGATTACGATGCTTCTCTACAACACCGTCGAATCCGCAAAGCACGCGGCGGGGCTATTGAAATAATTTACTTTATAATCCTCAACTGCTCCCTGTCTGGAAGTTTCGGGAAAAGTCCTCGCGGCGAAATTTAATGAGATGACGCGTAATGTCCAAGCACCCTGATATTTTCTAAAGGCGTATCACGCGTTACTTCGCATCCAGCGCCGACTATAAAATTTTCGCCCGCCTCTTTGTGACAGTTCTCAACCGCCTTGTAAATATCCTCAGGCGACGCGTCACGCAGCACCGAAACAGGATTGATATTGCCGCAGATGACCTGCTTTTGCCCCATTTTTTCTCTGGCCATCCGCACTGGAGATGGATAATCCAGGTCAATCATTTCGGCTCCGAGCCGGCCCATCCCTTCCAGAATCTTCCGCGTGTCCCCGCATATATGCAGCCGGATAGCCGCGCCCATTTTGTGTATTCCATCCACCAATCGTTTCTCGTATGGCCAAACAAATTCCTCGTATATCTTCGGCCCCACCAATGACGCCGCGGCGTCTCCTATCCCCATCAAATCCACACCTGCCTCTATCTGTGCTTTGGCAAATATCAACCCAAGTTCTGTCGCGAACTCAAACAGCTCCTTTACAAACCCGGCGTCCTCAAAAAAATCCGTCATTATCGTATTGATGCCCCGCAAATCCGCCCCCTCTGCGCAAGGCCCCTCAATCCATCCCTCGATAATCTTGTCTTTACCAGCTTTTTCTTTGAATAGAGCTGCCGCTTTTATTCTGTCGTGCATCCGCCCGCCTCCCAGCGGGTCGGGCATCTTCAATTTTGCCAATCTATTTTTATCCGCAAGCAGGGCGTTACTTTCATCGATATCGGGGGGCGAATCCTCGTGGAAAATAATTGCCGCTCCGCAATCCGCCGCCTCGCGTGTCGGGTCTGAAATGCAGCCGACGTGGTCGAAGCCGAATTCCTCTGCTACCCGTAACTGTCCCTCCACCAGCACACGGTAGTCCGTCACGTAATCGTAATACTTCCTCCCGATGCGGTCCGCCGCGAATTGCATCGTAATCGGCATACAGGGCAAGTGGTCTGGCCGTCTGTGCCCCAAAACCGCAGCCACCCTTTCCCGACTCGTCATTTTTTCTCCGTTACTGGCCAGGTAACGCCTCTGGTTCGCATTTTAACCGCATAGAGCGATTTTGACGCGGTAATAAAAAGGGTATCCTGGTCTTTGCCGCCGAAACATACGTTGCCTGTCCACCGCTCGGGTATTTTGATGTGCTCGATTTTTTCTCCTGCAGGATTGAAAACGGTCACGCCATTGCCGGTAAGATATACATTGCCCTCGTTATCGATTGTCATTCCGTCGGAACCCATATCGCAGAACAGCTTCTTATTGGATAGTGTGCCGTCGGGATTGATTGTATAGACGTATGTCTTGCTTGCGCCGATGTCGCCGACGTAAAGCAGTTTGCCGTCGGGCGTTCCGATTATCCCGTTGGGCTGTACCAAATCCTCGGTAACGCGAATAAGTGTTTTGCGGTCGGGGGCAAGGTAATATACGTGTTGCCCATCCTGTTCCATATTCGGGTCTGCCCACCAGTTTCTATAGTAGTATGGGTCTGTTATGTATAGCCCGCCGTTTGGATGCCGCCAGAGGTCGTTTGGGCCGTTGAGTTTTTTGCCCTTGTATTTTTCGACCAGCACGGTCATTTTGCCGTTGGAGTCAAAGGAAACAAGCCGGTTATGCAGGTCGGCACAGGCGAGCAGAGATACGCCGTCGGCGTCGAAATACATCCCGTTTGAGCGTTCGCATCCGGATAAAAATACCGATAATTTCCCTTCCGTTGACCAGATATAGATTTTGTCGTTTGGCTGGTCGGTGAAATAGACATTGCCCTTGGGGTCTGCTGCGGGGCCTTCGGTGAAGGCAAATATGCCGCTGAGTTTCTCGACATTTGCATCGGGGGCAACAACACCGGCCGCAGCCACAGAACTTAAAGACAACAGCAGAATCGTGGTTATTGAAATTGCTTTCATCGTATCACCCTTTCAAAATTTTGGAATAGAATACCGCCGTTATCAGTCACAGTAAATACAAAAGGGGGGCCGAAGGCAGGGGACGGAGGACCGAGGACAGTTTTGAATTTTGAGTGTTGAGTTTTGAATTGAGGGAAACGATTTGGGGGAAATAGTATTAGTGAAAACTTATCATTCAACCAAAAACGTAAAAAACTTTGGAAAGAAATGAACGGATAAACGTTACAGTTAGCCCAGATTAACGAATATAGGCAAGATGGAGAATATGGGGTAGAGAGAAAATTTTTTTTCATCTCAAAAAGGCCTCGAAAAGTGGTCTAAAATGGGGTCAAATTGATAAAAGTGAGGGCGTTTTGAACGAAAAGTGAGCCGAAATGCGCGCGTTTTGATGGTTTTTGATACCCTTTTTTGAGTTCGATATATTAGCGGAATTAATTGTAAAGATGGGCTGTTTAGACGCTGATTGCGCTGGTGGCACGATAGTATATAAGTATATACGCATGTACTTATATAGTGCTCCAAGAGTCCATATTTTCTTAGACACGGATTAACACAGATTTACACGGATTTAATCAGCCGGATGGGCATATTCGATAAGGCCTTTGCTCCAAACGTGGTTTGTGCGCAAGACCTTTATCTCGTCTGCCGCCCCTTAGGGGCACCGCTATTTGCGGTTTACCGGCTGACAATGAAAAGTAAACACAGATTCTATCGTCGTTCACCTATACAGATTTGGTGGGAAGCGCGGAATTAATTGTTAAGCTGGGGGGAGTTAGTGCAAAAATAAAAATGTAAAAATGCGGTATCAAGAAAAGATAAGTTTGACGGGGATAACGTGGGGATTTATAGTTGGTTTGGCGAAAATGAAAAAAAAGAGGGGGATTATTAAATTTGTTATGAAATGAGGTTCATATGCCATCAAATATAATATTGTATAACTCTCGTTATCAACATCCTGTTGGGCAAGGTTTTTTCCATACCGGCGAGATATCTCTTGGAGGAAAGAAGTTGCGTTACATATACGACTGTGGCTCAAAACACTCTGATTCACTATTAAGTTGTATTAACGCTTATCTTGCAGGCACGCATGATCAAAAATATCTAGATGTACTTTTTTTGTCTCATTTACATGAAGACCATGTTAATGGGCTTGATGCCTTACTTGGTGAGATCCAGGTAGATACTGTTGTTATTCCCTACTTATTACCTATAGAACGGTTGGCTGTACTAGCTTCAACACTATACGAATATCCTTTAAGCGCTTCTTACGTTCATCTTGTTAGTGATCCTTTACGATGGTTCGAAGACCGTGGCGTTAAGAGAATTATTCAAGTCAAAAGGGGCAAAGGATCTACTCCGAAATTACCGGAATTTGCCACACCTGAAATGCCTTTGTCGTCCGAAACTCTACGAATAGATTTTAAAAAAATACCTTCTAACGAAACGTACTATTCTAAAGGTAATTCTACAGAAATCATGATGATGCCACATACAATTCCATTGCAAATTATAGCTGACCAAATTCCTATTAACTGGACATTCCTTACCTTCGTTCATCCAATAGACAAACGTGTATACAAATTTAAGAAAGCAGTAATAAGTAGTTTTGGTGCTATTCCAAACGATAATAAATGGCTTGTTAATATTGTTCATGATCCGACAATGCGAAAGAAGTTATATTCTTGCTACAGCAAAACATGGCCAGATCTTAATGTGACATCTCTTTCCATGTATTCTGGACCTTTTACTCTTACGCCATGTTTTCATACGATAAAGTGGTATAAATTTGGTTTACCGCAAATTAATGAATATCCTTTTGTTACGTCAATGCATGACAATAACCGTTGTGCATGGCTTGGAACCGGCGATTCCGATCTGTTCACAGATTCAAGACGCTACGAGTTTTTGAAATACTTTGGACCTCTCGCCAACCTTGTACACACACTCGCTTTGCCCCATCATGGTTCGAAGAATAATTTCCACCAAGAACTATTAGATATTGGGTCACCTAACTGCGTCATTTCTACTGGGTATATGTATGGACATCCAAGCCAAGAAGTTATACGAGCCGTTCTACACAGGAATCGTCATCTTGTTGTGGTAGATCAGAATCCAATCTCTATGTGGCAAGAGGAAGTCGCACTTTCCGTAGATTAAGGATGCATAATGGGACGTTAGAATTTAGCGATAAATACCTTGGACAAGCGTGGGAATGAGGAAAAGGGATTAAGGGGATGGTTTTTGGCGAGTGGCCACTTTGGCAGTCGCCCTATAATATCTGCCATCGTGGCAGTTTTGGCTCTATTATTCCAATATGTCGTAACCATTGGAACGACATAGAGATATGATGTATAACATCGCCAAGATAGCTGTTGGCACATGGTTTGCAGATTTAGTTGGCAAATTTGTTGTTTACTCGGCGGAATGCCGAGGATTTGTTAAAAGCACTTCTTCGTTCATTCCCAATCGAGATTAAAAAACTATATGGACAAATTGTTTATGTATAAGGAGTGCTATTTATGAGTGGCAAATCACATCATGTAGTACCTAATCCCGATGGCGGTTGGGACGTTAAAAAGGGTGGTGCCGAACGCGCATCTGAACATTTTGACACACAGAAAGAAGCTATTGATAAAGGCAGAGAAATCAGCCAGAATCAGAACTCTGAATTTGTTATTCATGACCGTCACGGCCGAATCAGAGAAAAAGACAGTCATGGTCATGACCCATATCCGCCGAGGGGGTGAACTATGGGATACGAGGTTGATTTTTTACCTGTGGGCAAAGAAGATAAAAGCGGAGATGCGATAGCAATACGATTCGGAAATTTATATGGTACAAGAGAAGAGCAAGTCGTTGTTGTTATTGATGGCGGGTTTGCTGTTGATGGCGAAGCATTAGTAAATCACATACAAACATATTACAAAACCGACCTTGTAGACATAGTGATTGCTACGCACCCGCACAATGACCATATATCTGGATTAAAAACAGTTTTAGAAAAAATGCGGGTTCGAGAATTTTGGATGCACAAGCCTTGGGCTTCGACCCATACGAACAATATATCAAGGTGGTTTGTAGATGGTCGCGTCACTGATAAGAGTATACGTGAGGCACTCAAAGAGTCTTTAAATGCTTCGACAGATTTAGAAAAACTTGCAAACCAAAAGGGAATCCCGATTTTCGAGCCATTTGTTGGAGTTAGCCGAGATTTTGGTTTTGGTCAAATTTTTATTGCGGGGCCAACAAAAGAATATTACGAAAGCTTGCTGCCTCAATTTAATTGTACACCAGGAACAAATATATTCGCTGGAATATATGAGGCTGGCAAGGTGGCACTTGATGAATTACTCAGGGCATTAACAAATGAAACTTGGGAATTGGAGACGCTTACTGACTCCAAAGTCGAACCAACGACTGCAGAGAACAACTCGAGTGTAGTTACACTGCTGCGTGTTGATGGCAAAATACTTCTATTTACTGCGGATGCTGGTATTCCGGCATTAACCAATGTTGCTGATTTTCTCGAGCCCTGTGGTATAACACATGAATCTTATGCGTTGATACAAGTTCCTCATCATGGCAGTAAGCGCAATGTAGGCCCAACAATTCTCAATCGTCTATTAGGCCCCAAAATGCCTGTTGAACAAAAGGCTACCATAAAAAGAGCAGCTATTTGCTCTTGTGCGATAAAAAGTGAGCCTAAACACCCTTCTAAAAAAGTGGCAAATGCTTTTAAACGAAGAGGAGCGCCAATTATCATTACACAAGGATCTCCTATATTACATCCAAATACTAGAGGGTGGTATACCGCGGTTCCATTAGAGTTTTATGAAAGCGTTGAAGCAGACGAATAGTTATCAATCAGTAAAGGATATTACAATGAAAAAAATAATAGGGTATTTGGTGCTATGGCTGATAGGCGGGGTGTTTTTAATGGTTTGGCAGCATTTCGTGGAATTACCAGCGTGGTATATGGAGAATTTGCTTTGGGTGCAATGTACCCTGGTAGGTCTAATAGGCGGTTTGATATATTGCCTAAGAGGAGTGTACCTTAACAAGTGTGTGCGTAAAAGCTGGGATAAAGAATGGGAAGTATGGTATTGCCTCCGGCCAATTACCAGCGCCATAAGCGGTTTTGTCAGCTTCATTTTCTTAAAGGCAGGTTTACTGGTCTTGGATGCTGCTACTAAGCCGGAACACATCTCTTACGGCTACTTGGCTATCGCATTTATCGCGGGATACAACGTGGATAATTTTATGAAAAAGCTCGAGGAAGTAGCATCCACGATATGGGGTATTAAGCAATCAAGAGCTTCGCAGGATTTTGGCGGCGATTCCGATAAAGACAAGCAACAGTAAAAATGGGCCCCCGACAGGGAAACCAGGGTTATGGATTCCCGACACTGGCTCCCCGCCAAAGACATGCGGGGATCTTCGCTGCGCTACGAGAGGGCAGGCGGGGGGATGAGGAAATATTGTTTTTTGGTCGTAATAATAGTATAATACAGGGCAAACACATAGGTTTGCCCGTACAAGGCGGTGCAAAGAATTGAAAAGTTGATAAGGGGGCGAACGGTTTCGACCGGATGTCGGAGAGTCGAGCTGCATACCCAGGACGCCGGTTGGCCTGGTAAATCATTCCGGCACTAACTTTAATTGGCAACTACCAGTTGCAAATGGCCGCCTAAATAGGCGACCCGTCCTTTCAGGTTGCGCCTGCGGACCTGATTCGGGCGTAAAGAAGTGGGCTGCTCTCGTCGGAGCTTTCGGGCCGACGGGTTAAGACAAATCCCGGAATAGCCGAAGCGATGGGCCGTCGTTTGCCTGTCGCGGAGGCGATAAAATCCAAAGACGACTAAGTGTGTAGTACGCTCGTCTTGAAGCATACCGGGACGGGGGTTCGAATCCCCCCGCCTCCATTTTAATCTTTCCACAACTCTTTTATCGGCAATAACTTACGCCACGTTCATGATGCCATGTGTCCCTCGCGGGAGTATTTTGGGTATGTTTCAGTTTCAATGAGAAAGGGATAAAAGGTTCGGTAACTCAAAAGTGCGTGGTTATAATCACGATCTCTCCGTTGATTTTTTTTTACCGAATTGTGTAAGTGCTTAGATTTGCGAGTGTTGAGGAAGTGACGTTTCAGAATGTTGGAGTGACTGCCCTACGATTGTCCTATTTTCGGTCTTGTCGCTTTTAAAATTGAAACCGTTCATTGGACGTAGTAAGCAAGAATGAAACAGATTTAGCTTTGAATTGGGAGGTAGTTTCGGCTCTGAATCAAGATCCTTAGCCTGAGCCACTTTTGCTGATTTCAGACAATATGTGTCCTCTGTTAGTTGTCCCGAAGCCCGGTGGCTGGCAACACAGAGATTTCAGCAGCGCTCGTCCAGCCGTTTTTGTTGATTTCCTGCAAGGCCGTGAAGCGGAAGAATCGGGCGTTGACGGGTGCGAAGCTGACTTGCTGGAGCGACGGGTTGTTCCGAATGTTGGCGAACGTG
>Ga0187878_1000132_pt1 | contig 88392 bp, 80 predicted proteins | sample June2016WEW_17_1_FD_132979 | JGI IMG/M metagenome (GOLD analysis project Ga0187878, IMG submission 132979) | Peatland microbial communities from SPRUCE experiment site at the Marcell Experimental Forest, Minnesota, USA - June2016WEW_17_150 | ecosystem: Environmental > Terrestrial > Soil >... | reverse complement strand
TCGCCCATTGCCCAAAATTCCCGACTGCTGCCTCCCGTAGGAGTCTGGGCCGTGTCTCAGTCCCAGTCTGGGTGATCGTCCTCTCAGACCACCTACCGATCGTCGCCTTGGTGAGCCGTTACCTCACCAACGAGCTAATCGGACGCAGGCCCCTCCCGAAGCGCCTTACGGCTTTGGAGTCACGACCGAACGTGACACCACATGCGGTATTAGCCACCCTTTCGGGCAGTTATTCCCCACTTCGGGGCAGGTCACCTACGCGTTACTCAGCCGTCCGCCACTAACAGTCGAGCAAGCCCGACTGTCCGTTCGACTTGCATGTCTCATGCACGCCGCCAGCGTTTATCCTGAGCCAGGATCAAACTCTCCGACAAAACCTCAGCCTTGCGGCTGAATACGTCCGAGCGTTGCTTCCCGCTCGATCCTTACCGGATTTCCTGCCACTCTTCACTTGTTAAGGTGCCCGCGTTGAAGGCGCGCAACCGCGCCAGGCGCAACGCTCCAATGATGAGGGGCGACCCCATCACTGTCAAGCGACACACCGGGGGACCGGCCCGTTCGCCAACGGCCCAGAAGGTCGTCGGACCAGGGCGCCGCGGAATACTATCGGCCACCGCACCGGGTGTCAAACGCTCGCCGTCGCAGGGCTCGGAGGGGACTGGCCGTGGCCCGACGCGAGGCGCGGCCGGGAGCAGGTCAGCCTTAGATCGGACTGCTCTCGACCAGCAGGAGGGCGACCGCCGCGGAAACCCAGCACAGCGCCGCGAGCTCGAAGGTAGGCGTCACGCCCAGCGGACCCACGGCTACCAGGTAGACGATCGTGCCCACGATGCCTGCGGCCACGAGCTTCGCAACCCGAAGCAGAATCTCGTTTATCAGCTGGCTCATGAAGCACCCCTGGGCTTGGCGGAGGCGATCCGGGGTTGAACCCGGCCGCTCGGGACAAGAGGTCGGATGACGCGTCGCATCAGATTGCCCGCCGGCCCTGCAGCGCCCTGATCAGGGTTACCTCGTCCGCGTACTCGAGGTCGCCGCCGACCGGCAACCCGCGCGCGATCCGGGTCACGCTGCCGACCATCTGCTCCAAGCGCTCGGCCAGGTACATCGCCGTGGCCTCCCCCTCCAGAGTGGGATTCGTGGCGATCACGACCTCCTCGAATCGCGCGCCGGCACGGTTCGCCTCATCCGCCCGCTCGAACAGCTGGCGGACCTTAAGGCGCTCCGGACCCACACCGTCGATCGGCGAGATGGCGCCATGGAGCACGTGGTAGAAGCCCTTGAACTCGCCGGTCCGCTCCAGCGCGAGGACGTCCAGCGGCTCTTCCACCACGCACAGCCGCGTGGCGTCCCGCCCAGGGTCGGAGCAGATCGAGCAGACCGGCTGATCGCTGATGTTGAAGCAGCGCTCGCAGAATACGACCTGCTCGCGGACAGCGATAAGGGCGGCGGCGAGGGCACGGGCTTCGGTCTCGGGGGCGCGCAGCAGGTGGTACGTCAACCGCTGGGCGGTCTTGGGTCCGATGCCGGGCAGACGGGCGAAGGATTCGATGAGCCGCGCGACCGGCTCGATCAGAAGCGCGGGCACGGCAGGCTACATTCCGGGCAGCTTGAGACCGCCCGTGACGGCGGCCATCTTCGTCTCGGCCAGCTCTCGAGCCGCCCGCTGCGCGTCGGTGACGGCAGCCACGATCAAGTCCTGGAGCATCTCGACGTCGGCGGGATCGACCGCCGAAGGATCGATGGTGACGCTCACGAGCTCCTGCTTGCCGTTGGCGACGGCTTTGACCACGCCGCCTCCCGCGGTTCCCTCGACGGTCGTCTCCGCGAGCTCCTGCTGGACGCGCGCGAGGTCCTGCTGCATCTGCATTGCCATCCGCTGCAGGTTGGCCATGCCCATCTCGTGTCCTCCTGGGATCCGTTGCGGCTCACGGGCTGCGTCCGCCGCTTCCTCCGAAGTCTGGCCGAAACCGGCTCCGGCTGCACGCCCCAGATCCGGGCTCAGCCCGGATCCACCGGTCACGCGCCGCAGATCGCCGGGCCGACGAGCGCAGGCCAAGGCGGCGACGAGCATCGGAGCGAGCGCACCTGGAGGTGCGTGAGCGAGAAGCGCAGGAGCCAACGCCGGAATGCGCCGGCTGACCGAGCGAGATGCAAGCGGCGATCCGGTGCATCCGGGCTCAGCCGACGTCGCCGACGTCGACCGCGTCGTCGCCGTAGATCCGCTTGAACTCGGTCAGGAGGCGGGAGCTGTCCGGATCCTCCGGCAGTGCGGCCACCTCCACGTTCGCCGCCACGCAACGCACCGACACGGGCATGCCCAGGACCCGGCTGACGCCATCCTCGAGGATGGGGCGGCGCCGGTCGGCAACGTCCTTGAAGAAGCTCTGGGCCTCCGGGAAGCCGAGGGTGACGACGTTGCCGTCGACGCTGACCGGGCGGCACGCGACGATCAACGGCCGCGTCGGCGGGCTCTTGCTGATGACCTCGACGATCTCGGCCCAACGTTCCAGTACCAGCGCAAGGGTCGGCCCGGGCCGAGTCCCGGGCGCGGCCGGAGTCGAAGACTCGGGCGGGGCAGCCGAAGAGTCGGGCGCAGCCGGCCTCTCGGGCGCAGCCGAACGCTCCGGCGGGGCCGAAGGCGAGGGCGCAGCCGGCCTCTCGGGCGCAGCCGAACGCTCGGGCGCAGCCGAACGCGCAGGCGGCGGAGCCGAGGCCCGAGCGGCGGGTCGCTCCGCCGGCGTGGGGGCGGCCGCGGCAACCTCGACCGTCTCCACGGGGGCCAGGAGGGCGAGCTCGAGCTGCAGGCGCAAACCCCCGGGCCCCGGGTGAGCCGGATCGATCGAGGCCAGGCGTCGGGCAGCCTCGACCAGCGGGCCCGGTCCGACCGACGCCAGTCCGGACGGCGCCCCGCGGCCCAGCGAAGCGAGCAGCGTCAGTCGCAGCCGCTCCATGGCCTGCTCGGTGAACGCGCGCAGATCGCGACCACGTTCTTCCAGCCCGTCGAGGATCTCGATGCCGGCGACGGCCCGGTCGCGATGGACCAGCGCTTCTATGAATTCCTCGACCGTTTCCTCCTCGACCAACCCCAGGACGTCGCGAACGTGGTCTGCGGTCAGGGCGCCCGTGTCGGTGCCTAGCAGCTGGTCGAGCATCGACTCGGCGTCGCGCATGCCCCCGGCCGCCAGGCGGGCAATCAGGTCGATCGCCTCCGGATCGGCCGTTCGACCGTCGGCTGCCAGGATCGTCTTGAGCTTGCCGGCGATCTCGCCGACCGTCAGTCGGCGAAGATCAAACCGTTGGAGACGCGAGAGGATGGGCGCGGGAAACCCCGATGGCTCCGTGGACGCAAACATGAAGTTGACGAAGTCAGGGGGCTCCTCGAGGGTCTTGAGCAGGACGGGCCAGGCATCCTTGGTGATCTGATGTGCCTCGTCGAGGATGTAAACCTTGCGGGCGAGTTCACCTGGCGGGTAGTGGACGCGCTCGCGGAGGTCACGAATCGCGTCGATTCCGCGGTTCGAAGCAGCATCGATTTCAAAGAGATCGAGGGTCCGTCCCTCGCGGATCGCTTCGCAGGATGGACAGGCGTCGCACGGCTCGCCGTCGCGCAGCTCGGTGCAGTTGAGAGCCTTGGCCAGAATCCGGGCAAGGGAAGTCTTGCCGGTGCCGCGGGGCCCGGTGAAGAGGACGCCCTGGGACACGCGGTTCGTCCGCACGGCGTTGCGCAGCGTCTCGACGACCGCCTGCTGGCCGATGATTTGGCCGAAGGTCTGGGCACGCCAGCGGCGATAGATGGCTTGATGCTGTGCGGTCGAGCTCACGACGCTCCTGCCGGCGTGGACGAGTCGAGGGGCGGCGCGGCCGGGGCTGTCCGCCGACCGCCGGTTCGAGTGCCGTGCACCCTCCGTCGATCGACCGTTCCCGTGCCCACCACTGGAGGCAGCTCAGACCAGGCCATTCCGCGGCACCCGACGATCATCGCTTAGTGCTGCTTCCTTCCGGACCTGACACGCTTCGCGAGCCGCCGCTGCGCGGGACCCGGCCCTCAACGTCACCTGAAGCGGCGGCTTTCGAGGACGGGGACCTCGGGAGGGAATTCAGCCCTGCTGGAGCGGATTGCAGGTACAGGGCACCGCTAGTTCCCCGCCTAGCACGGCCCGAGAATCATAGCAGCCCGCTGCGGCGAGACCGAGCCGCAACTCCAGGCGGCCCAACGGCGCGCGACGCGCGAGTTCGGCGAAGTGGCGGAGAGGGAGGGATTTGAACCCTCGATGGGTTGCCCCATACCGCATTTCCAGTGCGGCGCCCTAGGCCACTAGGCGACCTCTCCGCGACGACGGCCCGTGGCGACGGGCGGAGTCGCCGACCGGCCCAGCCGGCGACCGGGTACTGAGATGAGTGGCGGAGAGGGTGGGATTCGAACCCACGGTGCTCTCGCACACCGCTTTTCGAGAGCGGCACCTTCAACCACTCGGACACCTCTCCGCGCGAGAGGATACCAGAGCCGGGCGGGCGGTCTGCCGATCGGTCTAGCCGGCTGCCGCTTTGAGGCTTTCGGCAGAGCGAAGGCTTTCGACCGGACCGGCCTTGGCGAAAAGCTCCTCGGCTTCCTCGCAGCGGATGCCGCTCACGACTTTGAGCTTGCGCGACAGCCGGCCGTCCTGGGCGAGCTGCAGCGCTCCGCCGGCCGCGCCGTCGACCGGGTTGGAGACGGCGAAGACGAGCGCCTCCACGTCGCAGGCCAGCAGCGCCCCAACGCACATCGGGCACGGCTCGCGGGTGACGAAGATCGTGGCGTCGGCCAGGCGGTTGCGCCCGAGCTTTCTGGCCGCCTCGCGCAACGCGACGATGACGGCGTGGGCCGTGGGGTCGTTGGATTCCTGGACCCTGTCGTGAGCTCGGGCGACCATCGCGTCGCTCACGACCGCGACGGCACCGATCGGGGCCTTGCCCTGATCGAGCGCCTGTTGAGCCTCGGCCAGAGCCTCTCCCATGAACAGCTCGTAGTTCATGGGCGGATCATACAGGCCCGCGCCGGAGGGAAGGGACCCCGGAAGTCCTCGCCAGGATCGGGCAGTCGAGCGGCCAGCGGCGGATTCTGGCTCAGTGCGCCCCGGCGTCCGGCGTCGCCATCGGCTCCGACAGCTCGCGAATCGCCCGCGCGAGGACGGACATGTCCTCGTCGCCGTGACCGCCGTCGAGCAGCCGGTCCTCCAGGGCCGCAACCAGCATCGCCACCGGAAGCATGACGCCGGTTTCCCCAGCCATCTCGAGCGCGATCCCGAGGTCCTTTCTGTGGAGCGTCAGGCGGAAGCCGAGCGGATACTCGTCGTCGATCATCCGGGCGCTCCGGTTCGCCAGGATCCAGCTCTGGGCCGCGCCGCCCGAAAGCGCCTCAACCAGCTGGCGCGGATCCAGGCCGGCCCGGATGCCGAGGACGATCCCCTCCGCCAGGCCCAGGTAGGCCCCGCCGATGATGACCTGGTTCACGGCCTTGGCGGCCTGGCCGTTACCGAGCGGTCCCAGGTGCGTGATCGTCCGTCCGATCGCCTCCAGGACGGGCCGAGCGCGAGCGACGTCGGAGTCGGAGCCGCCGACGAAGATCGTGAGGGTGCCCAGGCGAGCGCCCTCCGAGCCGCCCGAGACCGGCGCGTCGACCATGCCGACGCCACGTTCGGCGAGGCGGCGGCCGAACTCGCGGGTCGCTTCCGGGGAGATGGTCGAGCAGTCGATGACGAGCGATCCCGCTGCGGCGCCCTCCGCCACTCCGGCTGGTCCGAAGAGGACGGCCAGGACGTCGGGGGTGTCCGAGACGCAGACGACGACGACATCCGAGCCGGCGGCCAGCTCGGCAGCGCTCGCGGCCTCATGCGCACCCAGCTCCCGGAGCGCCGCGGCACGGCCGGGGGTCCGATTCCAGACGGTGAGCGGCGCACCCGCACGAGTCAGATTGGCGGCCATGGAGGCGCCCATGGTGCCGAGCCCGACGAACCCGATCCGTTCCACGCTCGCTCCTTCGCCCACTTGCGTATGACGACGACCATGCTAGCGGCTCGAGCTCGGACCCCAGATCCCGGCCGAGGCGGTGATACGATGCCGTCCCGAGGGAACCGTCGCCTGCCGGTCGAGGCCGGGACGGCGCCCGTGGGCCTGTCGAACATGACGGAGCCGACCGCTTGAGCCTCACCTCCCGGGCGCGTGTCTGCCGCGGCGCGGTCGCCGCGCTGGTAGCGGCCACGCTCGTAGGTGCGTGCGGCGGCGCCGTCGAGAACCCCTCGCCGTCGCCGAGCGCGAGCCCGTCCGCAGCGGTCGCTTCGATCGAACCGCAGATCACGTCGTCGCCGACGACCCCGCCGGCCCCGTCTCCAGCGCCAACCCCCTTCTCGATCGTCGCCGCCACGAGCTGCGACCCGAGCGTCGTCCCCGGCGCGGAGTTCCCACCGCCAACCCTGGTGCCGTCGCCCGGGGCGATACCGGTCACGTTGCACGTCCCCATCCTCGAGTACCACCGCATCGTCCCGCTGGCGGACGCCGGGAAGTCGCTCCCCGGGCTGACCATGCCGCCCGAGATCTTCGACGCCCAGATGGCCGCGCTAAACAAGGCCGGGTGGCACACGATCACCCTGACCACCCTCGCGGACGACCTAGCCGCCGGCATGACCCCACCCTCGCACAGCTTTGTGGTCACGATCGACGACGGGTGGTGGGACGGCTACGTGTACGCCTACCCGACGCTCCAGAAGTACGGCTACGTGGCCACGTTCTTCGTGATCGCCGACAGGATCGGGCTGCACGACTTCCTGGGACCCAGCCAGATCCAGGCGCTCGCCGAGGCGGGCAACGAGATCGGCGATCACACCGTCCACCACGGCCCATTGACTGGGGCGCTACCGGCGGCGCTTGCCTACGAGATCGACTCCGGGGCCGCCACGATCGCCTCCATCACCGGTCGCTGGCCCGAGACGCTGGCCTATCCGCGCGGCAAGACGGATGCCAGGGTGATAGCCGCAGTCGCTGCCTGCAAGTCGCTGCGAATGGCCGTCGTGGAGGGCAGCGGCGGCACCGAGACATGGGCCAATCGGTTCCGGGTTGCGCGCATCCAGGTCGGATCGCACAGGCCGGCGGCCGATCTGCTCGCCGAGGTACAACGTGCGGGCCGGTGATCCAGGCGTCGCGGACGTGAGCCGGGCGCGATGGCTGCCGCTCGCCCTGGTGGCGCTGGCGGCGCTCTCCCTGCTGTCCTTCACCCGGCCGGGGAAACGGGCGATCCGGAGCCTGGCTCGCTGGCTGGATTCGCACGTGGAGGGCTTCTCGGAGCCGAACGCGTGCGGCTACGCCCGCTTCGTGGCGCCGGGGCTGCGGCGGCTCTACCGACGAGTGACGGACGACGTGGCAGCCGAGCTGGCGGCACGGAGCGGCGGCGCCAGTGGCGATCGCGGGCCTGATAGCGACCGCGGGCCCGGCGGCCGCGAGTTCGCGATCCTGGACATCGGCTGCGGATCGGGCGACCTGGCCGCCCTTCTGGCGAGACGCCTGCCGGAGCCACGGATCGTCGGCCTGGACCTCTCGCCGAGCATGGTCGATCTGGCACGACGGCTGCAGACGCCCGACGGGCGGCTTCGGTTCGAACTGGGAGACGCGGCCAGCCTGCCGTTCGAATCCGGGGCCTTCGACCTCGTCGTCTCGACGCTGAGCCTGCACCACTGGCCGAATACCGGCGCGGGCTTCTCCGAGATCCGGCGGGTGCTTCGACCGGGCGGCGTGGCCCTCGTCTACGACCTGAGACTGCTGACCGTGGAGACCGAAACGCTGCCCGATGTCGCGCGCCGGGCGGGGATGCCGGTTTCGGGGTTGCGGCGCGAACGCCTCCGCGGCGGCATGCTGGCCGGCCTCTTCGTCCGCATCCGGGTCGACCGTCCGGTCGAGTAGCCGGCGCCTTGCGTCTCTCCTGCTGCGCGGGCAGCCGGCCATGCTAGAATCCCGGCCGCTGTGACTCTGGAGAGGTCGCATAGTCGGTCTAGTGCAGCGGTTTGCTAAACCGCCAGGTGGGGTAACCTGCCTCGAGGGTTCGAATCCCTCCCTCTCCGCCAGTCCTCCGCACGGAGACACAGCTGCGCGCGCCCGTAGCTCAGTGGATAGAGCGTCAGGTTGCGGACCTGAAGGTCGTGGGTTCGAGTCCCGCCGGGCGCGCCAACATCGGGCTCGCCAACATCGTCCGTGCCACGACCCTGAGAAGACATCGCGGGGTCGTTCGATTTCTGGGCCTGGTCACGCCCTGACCGCGAGCGGCGCGCCGTCGGCGCGACTGAACAATCGCTCCGCTCCTCTTGCCGGCCGTGCCACACTGCCCACAGCCCGATCTTCGATCGCAGACGAGGAGCGCCCGATGAGATTCGTGATCCTTCGCAACGAGGCCGGGAAGTTCTGGTGGAGGGCCGTGGGCAACAACAACGAGATCATGGCTGCCTCCCAGATGATGGAGCGCAAGCAGTCCTGCCTCGACTCGATCGCCACGGTGAGGCGAGAGGCCGCGAACGCGGAGGTAGTGGACAAGACCGACGAGCCCAGCAACTGACGGCCGCCGAGGCCTTCGCTTCGCCTGAGGCGGGCGCGCCAATCCCCTTCTAGAACGCCCTCCCGGGACCTATCGCGGGCGGCGGTTGCCGGCCGCTACCCCTTGTGAGTCAGACGGCGCAGCAGACTGCCGCCGTGGATCGAGCGCGCCGGCTCGGGAACCGCGTCGTCCTTGCCCACGATCTCGTCGATTGGCCCGAGCGGGATCTTCCAGCCGTCATCGGGCTCGGGCTTGCCGGGCCCCAACTGATCGCTCAGGGTCCGCATCGGCCCCGGGGCGAGCATCTCCGTCGCCAGGAACTTGCCAGCGTTCGACTCAGCGGTTGGCTTGGGATCGCTCATCGACACATGCCTCCACCGGAGTGGGCGGACTATCGGCCGTCGGTATTGTCCGAGGTCAACGTAGCACTCCGGTCAAGGACGAGTGTGGGCGTCGACCCGAGCCCGGCCCTCGCGTCCTGGCGCCGTCGGCCGGCCGGTCAGCCTCTGTGGGTCAGGCGATGAAGCAGCCCGGCCCCATGAACGGCGGCCTCGGACTCGAGGACGGTCTCGTCCTGGGCCTCGAGCGCGCCCGGAGGCATCTTCCACTCGTCCTCCGGCCCGGGCTCACCCGGCCCCACGCTCAGGCTGTTCATCGGCATCGGGATCATGCCTCCACCGATGTCAGTCGGGCTCAGAAACGCACCTGCATTCCGCTCCGCAGTTCGTCTCTTGTCGTCCATCGAAGCCCCTTCCGTCCGGAGTGGGCAGGCCCGCGGTCCCCCTGCTCCTTCGTCACCGTAGCATCGCGGTCAAGGCGCCGCGGGGGCGGGAGCGGACGGTCAACCCATCTCGGTCGGACCGTGCGGCAGATCCCCGTGCGCCGGCTCCACCACGGCCTCGCCCTCCACCACGGCCTCGCCCTCAGCTTCACCGACATGCCCCGTCGGAAACTTCCACTCGTCACCCGGCCCGGGCTCGCCCGGCCCGAGGTAGAGGTTCTTGATGATGTTCATCGCGAACCCATAGTCACCGTCGTAGAGGACGATGTCCGTGGTCCGATCCCGACTGCCCAACCCGCATCTCCATTCAGGCGGTTAGCCTCTGCGCGTCAGCCGAGAAAGCAGACCGGGCCGACCACCGGCCGGCTCCGGCTCGGGCTCCGGCTCGGGCTCGGAGACGGCCTCTTCGCGGACCTCGGCCGGATCAGGAAACTTCCACGCGTCCCCCGGACCCGGAGCGCCCGGCCCGAGCCTCATGCTCTCCAGCGCCCCTCCCATTATCCCCGCCGCTTCTGAGTCCACGAGGAACGGAACGCCCTGCTCCGCGGCCGTTCCCTTTCTGTCGCCCAACGTCCCAACCTCCCGGAGGTGGCAACCCTCGGCCCTCCACCATCGGAGCGACCGCACCACCTCGGGGTCAGTCTAGCGCGCTGCCGTGGGCCCGGCAGAGGCCGATTCGATTTGACACCCGGCCTTGTGCCCGCTACTGTCGCGGGCACTGAGATGGAACAAATCTTCTTCTTTTACCGCAACCCGGCATGACCGTTCCCGGAGCCTAGGCCCGGGATCGCGGGTCGTGCCGGGTTGAAGCAGAGGCAGCGCCTCTGCTTTTTTGTTGCCCGACCAGACCCCGCCGGCAGGCCCCCACCCAGGAGGACCGCTAGATGATCGTAGTGATGTCCGTAGGGGCAACCGAGCAAGAAGCCAACAACGTCCGGGACCTCGTCAAGTCAGCCGGACTGACACCGCACGACAACTACGGCACGCAGCGAGTGGTGATCGCCGTTCTGGGCGACGTAGGGCCGCAGAGGGACCATCTGATGACCAAGCTGAACCTCATGCCCGGCGTCGAATCGGTGACGCCGATAAGCCGGCCGTTCAAGCTGGCTTCCCGGGAATCGCACCCCGAAGACACGATCATCGAGCTGCCCGGGACGAAGATAGGCAACGGCACGCTCACGATCATGGCCGGCCCGTGCTCGATCGAAGCCCGCGAGATGATGATCGAGACGGCGAAGGCCGTGGCTGCTGCCGGCGCCACGATCCTGCGCGGCGGCGCGTTCAAGCCGCGCACCAGCCCGTACGCCTTCCAGGGCCTGGGCGTCGAGGGTTTGAAGTACCTGGCCGAGGCGAGCAAGGAGACGGGCCTGCCGACGATCACCGAAGTGATGGAGCCGAGCCAGGTCGACGTCGTGGCCAAGCACTCGGACATCCTCCAGGTCGGCACCCGGAACATGCAGAACTACTCGCTGCTGACGGCGGTGGGCAAGGCCGGCAAGCCGGTCATGCTCAAGCGCGGCTTCGGGGCCACGATCGAGGAGTGGCTCATGGCCGCCGAGTACATCATCTCGTCGGGCCAGCCCAACGTCATCCTGTGCGAGCGCGGCATCCGCACCTTCGAGACGTACACGCGCAACACGCTCGACCTGACGGCCGTGCCGCTGCTCCACCACCTGACCCACCTGCCGGTCGTGGTCGACCCGTCCCACGCCACCGGCAAGCGCTGGCTGGTGAGGCCGATGGCGATGGCGGCCGTCGCGGCGGGCGCCGACGGGATCATGGTCGAGGTCCACCCCAAGCCGGACGAGGCCATGTCCGACGGCGAGCAGTCGCTCACCTTCGACCAGTTCGAGGACATGGCCAGGGCGGTCAAGAAGATCCACGAGGAGGTCCGAACCCTCATCAAGGATCCGTTCGCCATGGCCGGTCCGGTCCGCGTCGGCGAGGACAGCAAGCACTGACCTCCATGAGCACCTCGCCGCTCCCCGGGGAGCAGTCCCGCTCTGTCCGGCCTGCCGCGCGCCTGCGCGGCGAGCCGCGGCTGCCCGGGGACAAGTCGATCTCGCATCGGGCGCTGATCATGGCCGCGCTCGCCGATGGGCGGAGCCTGATAGTCGGGGCGGGCGATGGGCGCGACGTCCAGGCGACCGCCGGGATCGTCGCGGCGCTCGGGGCGAGCGTGGAGCGAGTCCGCGAGGACGGCCTCAACGTGGACTACCGAGTCGTCTCGCCGGGCGTGGACGGCCTCCACGAGGCGGAGGGTGTGCTCGACTGCCGCAACTCCGGAACGAGCCTTCGCCTGTGCTCCGGAGTGCTGGCCGGGCTGCCCTTCTTCTCCGTCCTGGACGGCGACGTTTCGTTGCGGAGCCGTCCGGTGGCCCGTATCATCGAGCCGCTGCGCTCGATGGGCGCGGCGCTGTACGCGCGTCGTTCCGATTCCCTCCCTCCGCTGGTCGTCGTCGGTCGCTCGCCGCTTCGGGCGATCGACTTCGAGACCCGCGTGCCGAGCGCCCAGGTCAAGTCGGCGATCCTGCTGGCGGGCCTGCGCGCGGAAGGGCGAACGACGGTGCGCGAAACGGTGGCCACGCGGGACCACACCGAGCGCATGTTGCGCTCTCGCGGCATCGAGGTCCGGCGTGAGCCGGCGACGAGTTCTGGAGGCGGATCGGTGGCTTGGACGCTTGAGGGTGGGGCGCGACTCTCACCGCTCGACGAGCGGGTCCCGGCCGATCCGTCGGCTGCGGCCTTCTGGCTCGTGGCGGGGGCGATCCATCCGGACGCCGAGCTGACGCTGCGCGGCGTGGGTGTGAACCCTACCCGACGGGCTGCGATCGACTTCCTGGTCCGAATGGGCGCGCACATCGAGGAGACGCCGGCGGGCGGGGTTGCCGCCGCGGCGGGCCGGCCCGCGAGCGAGGCCGGCGAGCCGCTGGCCGATCTCACGGTCCGCTCCAGCGAGCTGTCCGCGATCGACCTCGGACCGGCCGAGGTGGCCGCGGCCATCGACGAGATCCCGATCATTTGCCTGGCCGCCACGCAGGCCCGCGGCGAAACCACGATCCGTGGCGCCGGGGAGCTGCGCAACAAGGAATCGGATCGCATCGCGGGCATAGCCGCCGGTCTCACTGCGCTGGGAGCGCGGATCGCCGTGAGCGGCGACGACATCACGATCACCGGTCCCACGCCGCTGGTGGGGGCCGCCACCGAGACTCTCGACGATCATCGGCTGGCGATGACCTTCGCCGTGGCCGGCCTGATCGCCCGCGGGGCAACGACCATAGACCTTGCGGAGAGCGCGGCCGTCTCGTACCCGAGCTTCTTCGTCGAACTCGAAAGGCTGAGAGCATGACCAACCGCGTCGTCCTGATCGGCCATCCGGTCGCCCATTCGTTCTCGGGTGGGATGCAGCAGGCTGCCTTCGACGCCCTCGGCATCGATGCCCGCTACGAGCTGTGGGACCGCCGGCCGCTCGACCTTGCCGACGCCGTTGCGGAGCTGCGCGGCGACGACTTCCTCGGAGCGAATATCACGATCCCCCACAAGGAGCATATGGTCGGGCTCGTCGACAAGCTCACCGAGGAGGCGCAGGCCATCGGTGCCGTCAACGTGATCTCGCGAGACGGCGAGAGGCTCATCGGCACCAACACCGACGTGGCCGGCTTCAAGGCGGCGCTCGACAAGCTCGTCGGCCGCCAGAAGATGCCTCGCCACGCCATCGTGCTCGGGGCGGGCGGGGCTGCCCGAGCTGTCGTGTACGCGCTGATCACCGGCGGGTTCCAGCGCGTCGTGGTCTTCAACCGCCACCTCCACCGCGCCGAGGGGATGGTTCGCCACTTCGGCAAGAGCGCGGCTCACATGGACCTGCGGGCCATGCCGTGGCACGAGTCGATCCTCGAGGCGGAGCTGGTCAAGACCAAGCTCCTGGTCAACGCCACCTCCATCGGCATGGTCCCGACCGAGACGCCGATCCCGGCCGAGCTCCTGCCGCCCGACCTGCTGGTGATGGACCTGGTCTACAACCCGCCCCAGTCGCAGCTCCTCAAGGATGCCGCCGCCGCGGGCTGCACGACTATGAACGGCGAGCACATGCTCCTCCATCAGGGCGCGCGGTCGTTCGAGCTGTGGACCGGCAAGGCCGCTCCTCTCGAGGTCATGCAGGCGGAGCTCGATCGCGCCCGCGAACACGGCCTGCGTCAGCTGCCGATCGACATGGGCCCGGCGGGCGAGGCGGGCGACGCCGGCCCGGCCGGCCAGGTCACCGGCTCGTAGGGCGAGGGACCGGACGTGGGCCGCCTCCGCTTCCTGACCGCAGGGGAGTCGCACGGCCCTGCCCTGGCCGCCACGCTGGAAGGCGTGCCCGCCGGGCTGCCCCTGACCGCCGACCAGATCGCGCTCGACCTGGCCCGGCGCCAGCGCGGCTACGGCCGCGGCGCCCGCAGCACCTCCATCGAGCAGGATCGGGCCGAGATCCTGGCCGGCGTTCGCCAGGGGATCACGATCGGGTCGCCGATCCTGCTGCTCATCCGCAACCTCGACTGGGAGAACTGGACGCGGGTGATGCAGATCGAGCCGCTGACCGACGAGCAGGCCGCCGAGCTGGCCCGGCTGGTGGAAGCGGGCGACAAGCGCGCCACTCCGGTCACACGGCTGCGGGCCGGGCACGCGGATCTGGCCGGAGCGACGAAATACGGCTTCGACGACGTGCGCAACGTCCTGGAGCGAGCCTCGGCGCGCGAAACGGCGGCCCGGGTCGCGGCCGGAGCGGTCGCGCGGACGCTGCTCGCCCGGCTGGACATCGACGTCTGGTCGCACACCGCCGAGGTCGGCGGCGTGGCCATGGACCCGGCGCGCGCGACGCGCACTCGCGAGGAAGCGGAGGCGAGCCCGCTGCGCTGCCTGGATCCCGAGGCGGAGACGCGGATGGTGGCCCGCATCGACGAGGCCCGCGGGGCCGGCGACACGGTGGGCGGCGTCTTCGAGGTCGTGGCCCGGGGCATCCCGATCGGCCTCGGCAGCCACGTCCACTGGGATCGGCGGCTGGACGGTGCCCTGGCCGGCGCGGTTGCGAGCATCCCGATCGTCAAGGGCGTGGAGTTCGGCCTGGGCTTCGCGCAGACGCGGCTCTTCGGGTCGGCGGTGCAGGACGTGATCCAGCGTCGCGACGCCGACGGCGGCTGGCTCCGCGGCACGAACAACGCCGGCGGCCTCGAGGGCGGCATCTCCAACGGCCAGCCGATCGTCGTCCGGGGCGCGGTCAAGCCCATCTCCACGCTGCCGCGGCCGCTGCCCTCCGCGGACCTGCTGACCGGCGAGCCCGTGGAGAAGGCCCACTACGAGCGCAGCGACATCAGCGTCGTGCCCGCAACCGGCGTCGTCGCCGAAGCGATGGTCTGCCTGACACTGGCCGATTTCGTCCTGGACAAGTTCGGCGGCGACTCGCTGGCCGAGTTGCTGGACAACGTCGCGCGTTACCGGGCCCGGATCGCCAGACGCGGCTCCTCGCGGCCCGGGCCGGTCCCGGGCGGCGCGGCTCCGGCCGAGAGCGAGTAGACAGTGGATCTGGTCCTCGTGGGCCTGCCCGGCAGCGGCAAGAGCGCCGTCGGCAGGCGGCTGGCCCAGCGGCACGGTGCCACCTTCATCGACCTCGACGACCTGATCGAGCGCCGCGTCGGCCGGCCCGTGCCGGCCATCTTCGCCGACGAGGGCGAGGCGGCATTCCGGCGCCACGAACGCGAGGCCGTGCTCTCGCTCGGCCCCGCCGATCCGGACGCTCCGCTGCGCCGGGTCATCGCCACCGGAGGCGGCACCGTCATCGACCCCCGCAACCGCTGGCAGCTGTATCGCGGCCGCTTCCCCGTCTGGCTCGACGGCTCGGCCGAGGTCCTAGGCCACCGCCTGGGGCGGAGCGCCAACATTCGTCCGCTCATGGCCGGCCGCGACCCGGTGGCCGCCATTCGGGAGCTCGCCGCCGCCCGCGAGCGCTTCTACGCGCCCGCCCTGCAGATCAGCGCGACGGCCCCGATCGGCGCCATCGTCGGCGCCGTCGAGCAGCGGATGGCCGACGGCCCGACCGATTCGGTGACTCTCCTTCGCGCCGACACCGCGATCGGGCGGGTGGAGATCGGCCACGGCATCGCGGCGGCCGCCATCGCCGGGGCGCTGCGCCGCGGGCATGCCCGCCGCGCCATCCTGCTGGCGGAGCCGCGGACATGGGAGGTGGCCGGCGCCGGGATCGCCGACGCCCTGGCCGCCGACGGCTGGCCCGTGGCGCGCGTCCTGCTGCCGCGCGGCGAGAATGCCAAGCGCCTGCGGGTCGTGGAGCAGTCCTGCCGCGAGCTTGCCCGCCTCCATGTCGATCGCCGCGAAACCCTGGTCGCCATCGGCGGCGGGGCGCTCACGGACGCCGCCGGCTTCGTCGCCGCCTCATACCTGCGCGGCGTGCCGATCGTGCAGGTTCCGACGACGCTGGTCGGTCAGATCGATGCCGCCCTCGGCGGCAAGACGGCCGTCGACCTGCCCGAGGGCAAGAACCTGGTCGGCGCCTTCCACCAGCCGGTGGCCTTCGTGGCCGACGTGTCACTCCTGGCCACTCTCCCCTCTCGCCAGTTGCGGGCGGCCCTGGGCGAGGGCGTGAAGATGGGCGTCCTGGGCGACGAGCGCCTGCTGGAGCTGATCGAGCAGGACGGAGAGGCGATCGCGCGGGGCGACAGGCGGCCGTTCGAGTCGGGCAGCATGGCCGAGCTCGTCGAGCGTTGCGCCTGGGCCAAGGTCGAGGTGGTCACGGCCGACGAGCGCGAGTCGGGCCTGCGGATGACGCTCAACCTGGGCCACACGATCGGCCACGGCATCGAGGCGGCCGCGGGCTACAGCAAGATCCTCCACGGCGAAGCGGTGGCGTACGGTCTGCGCGGCGCCTTCGCCATCGCCCGAGCCCTCGAGATCGCCCCTCCCGAGCGCGCCGGGCGGGTCACCGCCCTGTTGGATCGCCTCGGACTGGGCGTTGCGCCGCCGGCCGTCGATCCGGAGTCCGTTCGTGAGCACATGGCCACGGACAAGAAGCACGCTCTCGGCCGCCTGAATTGGGTCCTGCCGACGGCGACGGGTGTCGTCGTCCGCTCGGACGTGCCCGCCGAAGCGGTGGCGGCCGGCCTGGCGGCGGCCCTTCGCCTCGCGCCCGTCACCCCCACCGCGGAGGTCTCGGTTCGACCATGACTCGCGTCCTCGTGCTCAACGGCCCGAACCTGAACCTGCTCGGCACGCGCGAGCCGGAGATCTACGGCAGCACGACGCTGGCCGAGATCGAGGAGCGACTCGTCCGCCGGGGCGCCGAGCTCGGCCTGACGATCGAGACATTCCAGTCGAACCACGAGGGCGCCCTGATTGATCGCCTTCAGCAGCGGGACTTCGACTGGGCGATCGTGAATGCCGGAGGGCTCACTCACACCAGCGTCTCCCTGCGCGACGCGCTGCTGGGAGTGGCCCGGCCGTTCGTTGAGGTCCACCTCTCCGACCCTTCCCAGCGCGAGCCGTTCCGGCATGTCAACTTCCTGCACGACATCGCCGCGGAGCGGATCGTGGGTCGGGGCGCCGCCGGTTACACGGCGGCGCTGGAGTTCATCGCCCATCGCCTCGTGACCGACGCCAGAGCCGGCGAGCCAACGGAGACAGGCGGCAATGACTGACGGGTCGAAGCGGTCGAAAGGTTCCACCGAGACGAGCGATCTCGAGACGCTGCGATCCCAGATCGACGATCTGGACGTCCAGATCGTCAAGCTGCTCAACCGGCGGGCACAGCTCGGTCTGCAGGCGGGCCATGCCAAGGTTCGCAGCGGCCGGCAGGTCGCGGACTCCGAGCGCGAGCGCGAGGTGCTCGTCCGAGTGGCCATGGCCAACGACGGCCCGATGCCCCAGGACGCCCTGCTGGCGCTCTACCGCCAGCTGATCGAAACCATCAAGCGACTCGAGGAGCTGCAGGGCGTCGGGTCGAAAGGGGATTCAGATGGCTGAAACCAGGCCCCCGAAAGGCAAGATGCGCAGCCTCACCGTAGCCGCGCTGCTGGGCGTCTTCGTCGCGGCGGTCGTGCTGGCAATCGTCAGCCGGCTCGTGCCGGGACGGCTCTCGCGGCTCGTCAGGAAGCCGGGCGGTACCGACCGCCCCTAGCCCGACGCAATCGATCCGCGCATGGCAATCGAACGCGGTCGACGGATTCGGCCGACGTCGGTCGCGATGCACGCCGTCGCGCAACTTTCGGGGCCGACCCGATACGGAATCGGCCCGGGCGTCCGACACCTCGAAGGATGTCAGATACCCAGATTCCCGAGCGGTACTCCGATTCGGACTGGGCGCGGACGCGGTTTCGCCTTCGCCGTGTGAGGGGGCTTGGTCGCCGGATCGTGCCCAGGCTGGATCTCGTCGTGCTGGCCGCGACCGTCCTCGTGGTGACGATGGGCGTCGGCGCTTACAACAACGCAGCGGCGGCCGCATGGCTGGCGCTGGCCGGCCTGGCGCTCCTTCGCCAGCTCGTGACCGTCCGCCAGGTGGTGGAGATAGATCGGGCCCTTCGCAAGTCGGAGGCTCGCTTCGGCTGGCTGGTGATGAACTCGTCCGACCTGATCATGGCGGTCGACGCCTCCCGCAAGATCGATTACGTGAGCCCCTCGGTCAAGCGCCTGCTGGGAGCAGGTGACGGCAGGCTCCTTGGCGCTCGCCTGGCCGACCTCGCTCATCCCGAGGACGCCGGCACCATCGAGGGGCTCCTCAACAGGGCAATGCGCTCGCCGGGCGAACGTGTCAGCGCGGAGTGGCGGCTGCGCCAGGGCGATGGCACCTGGCTGCCCGTCGAAACGGTGGCCACGAGCGGCGTGATCGACGGCGACGCTCCCGGAGTGGTGCTCAACACGCGGGATCTTCAGGAGCGCAAGGCTCTCGAACAGAAGCTGACGTTCCAGGCCTTCCACGATCCGCTGACCCGGCTGGCCAACCGCAGCCTCTTCCGCGAGCGCGTGGAGCACGCCCTGGAGCGGCGTCAGTCCGGCGACATCGCGGTCCTGTTCATCGACCTCGACAACTTCAAGACGATCAACGACAGCCTGGGACATGCCGCGGGAGATCACGTCCTGGTCGAGACGGCGCACCGGTTGCGCTCGGCCCTGCGCGCGGAGGACACCGCGGCGCGGCTGGGAGGCGACGAGTTCGGGGTCCTGCTCGAGGACGCCGACGTGACCGCTTCGGCTCGCGTCGCCGAGCGCATCCGCTCCGCTCTCGGCGTGCCGTTCTGGGTCGTGGGCCAGGAGGTCTACATCAGCGCCAGCATCGGCATCGCCACTCGCGAGCCGGGCGACACGGCCATCGAGCTGTTGCGGAACGCCGACGTGGCGATGTACACCGCCAAGACCAAGGGCAAGGCCCGCTTCGAGATCTTCGAGGCCGGAATGCACGACGCCGTGGTCGCTCGCCTGGGCCTGGAGGCAGAGCTGCGCCGCGCCCTCGAGCGTCAGGAGTTCGTCGTCCACTACCAGCCGATCGTCAAGCTCGAAAGCGGCGAGGTGATCGGGGCGGAGGCTCTCGTTCGCTGGCAGCATCCGACCCGCGGCTTGGTGCCGCCGCTCGAGTTCATTCCGCTGGCGGAGGAGACGGGCCTGATCGTTCCACTCGGTGCCTGGATCCTGCGCCAGGCCTGCCGCCAGCTGGCCGAGTGGCAGCGCCTCCGCGGCGGAGGCGACCCGTTCGTCATGAACGTCAACCTGTCGTCGCGGCAGCTGGTGCGCGAGGCAATCGCGGACGAGGTGGCCGCAGCGATCGACGAGTCGGGCATTCGAGCGAGCTGGCTCGTGCTGGAGGTGACGGAGACGGTCCTGATGGCCGACCCGGTGGTTGCCGCAACGGCCCTGGGCCACATCCGCGACCTGGGGGTGCGAGTGGCGCTCGACGACTTCGGCTCGGGCTACTCGTCGCTCAGCCACCTGCGCCGCTTCCCGATCGACATCGTCAAGATCGACAAGTCGTTCGTCGACGACGTCGCCGCCGACGGGGTCGAGTCGGCGATCGCCCGCAGCATCATCGATCTCGGACGGGCGATGCAGATCGATACGGTTGCCGAAGGGATCGAAGCCGACGAGCAGGCGGAGGCTCTCCGGGCGCTGGGCTGTGAGTACGGCCAGGGCTACTACTTCGCGAGGCCGCTGGAGGCGAGCGCCTGGGCCGGGCTGATCCACGCCGAGCCGTTCGGGCATGGCGCAGGCGGCACCCGCCGCCGCAAGAGCGCGACCAGTACCCGCGCCGGCGAGGGATCGGCGACCGCGGGCAGACGGCGCCGCCGGGCCACGGCGTAGCCCCGGGGGCACCGCCCCGACCCCTACTCGACCCTGGTCGCGAGAAGAACCCCGCTCGACCAGTTCATCTCGGCGCAGACGAAACGATGGTCGGCGAGGAGCTGGCGGCGGGCCCGGACGACGCCCTCTTCGATGGCGGGATTGCGACCCTGGAAACGCCTGTCGTCGAGGATGAGGAGGCCGTGCGTCTCGACCGCGGCCATGGTCAGATCGAGGCCGTAGAGCTTCCCACCTTCGGCGTCGGCGAAGACCAGGCTGAACGTGCCGAGCCCGCCGAGCTCGACCAGCGCGTCTCCGACGACCGGTCGCACGAAGGGCGGCCAGGGTGCCTCCGCCGCCAGGCGCGCCCGCTGCGGGTCGAACTCGATCGTCACCAGCTCGACGTCGGTTCGGGTAGCCAGACCCTCGACCAGCCAGGCCGTGCCCACGCCCATGCCGGTCCCGATCTCGAGAATCCTGCCGCCGGGTCGCACGGCCGCGGCAAGCGTCATCAGCACGCGGCCGATGCCGGGCTCGGAAGAGTGCTCGAAGCCAATCGCGGCCGCCCGTTCTCCCGCCTCGCGCACGCGCTCGGGGACGTGGCTGGGGACGGGCTCGGGCATCTGCCTCCCTGCGCGTTGCCTGCCGGACCGGCGATCGGCTGCGACACGAGTCTACTTGGTGCCGGCACCGCTTTGCCTCACTCCTCGACGGGTGCGCCGGCGCTCAGGAGCGGGTCGTGGCGGCACGCAGCTCGCCGACGAGGCGGGCGAGGGCAGGGACGTCGTGGCCGTCCGGGCCGAGGGCGTCTACCAGGGCCGAGGCCACGATGACGCCATCCGCGCCGGCCCGAACCAGCATCCGGACGTGAGCCGCGCGGCTGACGCCGAAGCCGACCGCGACCGGGACCGGCGAGTCGGCCCTCGCCGCGGCGACCAGGCCCCGGACCGACGGCGGCAGCGACGCGCGGGCCCCGGTCACGCCGACGAGAGACACGCAGTACAGGAATCCGCCCGACCGCCGGGCCACGGCGACTCTCCGCTCCGGTGTCGTCGTCGGCGCGACGAGATAGACGACCGCCAGGCCCAACTCCCGAGCCACGGCCTCGAACCGCGCCCCTTCGTCGGGGGTCATGTCCGCGACGATGACGCCCGCCGCGCCGGCCTCCGCCAGCCGACTGGCCACGGCCCGCCCATCGCCGCCGCCGAGAATCTGGTTGGCGTAGCACATCGGCACGAGCGGCAGTCCAGGTCGGGCCGAGGAGATCTCGCGCAGCAGTGCGACCGAGCCTTCGAGCGTCGCCCCCGCCTGCAGCGCGGCCGATGTCGCCCGCTGGAGAGTCGCTCCGTCCGCGAGGGGATCGGAATAGGGCAATCCAATCTCGAGCAGATCCGCGCCCGCATCGATGGCGACCAGCGCCGCCGCGAGCGAGGTGTCGTGGTCGGGATAGCCCGCCACGACGTACGGGATCAGCGCCGCGCGGCCCTCCGAAGCGGCCCGCGCGAACGCGGCGGCGATCCTCCGAGCGCCGGCCGTGTCGTTGGTTCCGGAGGCAGCCTCGACCGCCGTCGCTGCGCCACCGGCGGCCAGCGCCCCGGTCATCGACCCACCTCCCGCAGTCCCAGGGCCGCGAGATCCTTGTCGCCGCGCCCGGAGAGCCCCAGCACGATGACGGCTTCGCTCGGCAGCTCGCCGCCGCGCGCGCCACTCGTCCCGCCGCCCCCCTTGCGCGTTTCGGCAGCCAGGCGTGCCAGCACCTCCGGCAGCGCCGCCACCGCGTGGGCAGACTCGACCGCCGCCAGGATGCCTTCGGTTCGGGCGACCTGCCGCACGGCCGCGATGGCCTCGACATCGGTGGCGGACGAGACGATCAGCCGCCCCGCCCGCATCAGCGCCGCGAGCTGCGGCCCGATGCCCGGGTAGTCCAGGCCGGCCGATATCGAGACCGCCTCGATGACCTGGCCGTCGGGGTCCTGGAGCATGTACGAGCGAGAGCCGTGCAGGATCCCCGGCGTGCCGCCAAGGAGCGCCGCCGCGTGCCGCCCGGTCGCGATCCCCTCCCCCGCCGCCTCGGCCACGGCCAGCCGAACCGAGGGCTCGCCGATGAACCGACTGAGCAGGCCCAGGGCGTTCGAGCCGCCTCCGACACAGGCGATCGCCATGTCGGGCAGCCGCCCCTCGACCTCGTACAGCTGGGCCGCCGCCTCGTCGCCGATGACGCGCTGGAAGTCGCGCACGATCATCGGGTACGGGTGCGGGCCCATGGTCGATCCGAGGCAGTAGTGCGAGGTCTCGACGTTGGTGACCCAGTCGCGGAGGGCCTCGCTCACGGCATCCTTCAACGTCCCCGATCCGCCGTGGACCGGCCGAACCTCGGCCCCGAGCGCCTCCATCCGCAGCACGTTGGGCGCCTGGCGCTTGATGTCCTCGACACCCATGTGGACGACGCACGGGATCTCCAGGAGCGCGCAGGCCGTCGCCGTGGCCACGCCGTGCATCCCGGCGCCGGTCTCGGCGATGACGCGCCTCTTGCCGAGGCGCCGGGTCAGCAGGACCTGGCCCAGGGCGTTGTTGAGCTTGTGGGCGCCGGTGTGGTTGAGGTCCTCGCGCTTGAGGTAGAGCCGAATCCGATCGGGCAGGCTGTCCACCGAGGCGCCCGCCAGCCCGGCCGCGATCTCCCGCGCCCGAGCCAGCGTCTCCGCGCCGAGCCGATCGGCCCGATAGATGGGCGTGGGTCGCCCGCCGTAGTGGAACTGCAGCTCGCGCAGCTCGGCCCAGAAGCGCGGATCGTGGCGAGTCTCGGCCCAGGCCGCCTCGAGCTGGTCCAGCGCCGCGACGAGGGTTTCGGGGACGTAGCGCCCGCCGAAGTCGCGGTCGAGCCCCCAGCGACCCTGCGCGTCGGGCTCGAGGAGAGCTTCCGGGACGGGAGTGGGTCGGGGCCGGACATGCGGCCGATCGAATCGCGCCGCCCGGGCCCGTTTGACGAAGAGCGCCACTCGGAGCGGATCCTTGCGCGGCCGCGAGCCGGGGGCCCAAGGCGCGCGCGACCGACCGGTCGAGCTGTTCTCCTCCACTCCGGAGCTGACGTCGACGCCGACCGCCGGAACCTCCAGGACGGCCTGGGCCACGTTGGAGGGCTCGAGGCCTCCGGCCAGGATCACGGGCAGCTCGCGGGCCACGGCCGCGGCCACGGCCCGATCGATGAGCCGGCCGGTGCCACCCGCGTACGGGCCTCCGGCGGTATCGAGAATGAGGCGTTGGGTGCCGGCGGCCAGGTATGTCCTGCCTGCCTCGATTGCCTTTGCGGCCGCTGGACCGGCGTCCGCGGGGCCACCCGCCGCACCGGCCGCGGGCGCGCCCGCGGCCGGCCTCACGGCATCGGACGGGAGGTGCAACACCTTCCAGACGGGCCGCCCGATGGCCGCGATCGTCTCGACGGGCTCGTTGCCGGAGAGCTGGATCGCGTCGGGGTCGATGGCGGCGATGGCGGCCCGAATCTCGGCCGGGGCGGCGTCCGCGGTCACGGCCACGATCCGGGGCCGCCTGCCGGCGGGGGAAGCGCCGCGCACGAGCGTGGCCAGCCACGAGGCCTCGGCCGGGGTGAGGCACCGGGGCGTGCCGGGGACGAGGTTGAAGCCGATGGCATCGGCGCCCGAACGGAGGGCCGAGAGCACTCCCTCGGAATCCGTGACGCCGCAGATCTTGACCAGCGGCTGCCGCGCTTCCGCAGCCACATCGCGTGGCACGGAACCCGCGGCCACGAAGGCACGGGCCGCCGCGGCCGGCTCGGCCGAGCGCATCAGCGCCTCCCCGACGAGGGCGGCGTCGAGCCCGACCGCCCGCCAGCCGAGGAGCGTTCGGGGCTCGCTCACGCCCGATTCGCCGACCACCAGCCGGTCGTCCGGCACGAGCGGTCGCAGTCTCAGGCAGTGCTCGGGGTCGACTGCCAGGGTGCGCAGGTTGCGGTTGTTGAGGCCGATGAGGCGGGCTTCGGTGGAGAGGGCGGCGTCGAGCTCGCGCTCGTCGTGGACCTCGACCAGCGGCTCGAGGCCGAGCTCGCGGGCCAGGCCGGCGAACCGGGCCAGCTTCCCGGCCGGGAGAAGGCACGCCAGGAGCAGGACCATGTCGGCGCCGGCGGAGCGCAGACCGGGGAGCTGGCGCTCGTCGACCACGAACTCCTTGGCCAGGATCGGCAGCGTGACCGCCTCGCGGACGGCGGCCAGGTCGGCGACCGAGCCGCCGAACCAGTGCGGCTCGCACAGCACGGAGATGGCGCTCGCGCCGCCCGCCTCGTAGGCGCGGGCGAGAGCGACCGGATCGGCGTCCGCGGCGATCGCCCCGGCCGAAGGCGAGCGGCGCTTGACCTCGGCGATGAGATGCAGGCCGGCCGCGGCCAGGCGCTCGACGATGGGCCGTGGGGCGCCGCCGGGAAGGGCGGAGCACGCCGCGGCCTCGTCGGCGAGGATGCGATAGCTCCGCCCGCCGAGCTCGGCGCGGATGTCGGAGAGGCGCCGCGCGGCGATATCGGCCACGACCCCGGCGCGGGCCGAGGTGGCGGCCCGGGAGCCGGCGGACCGCGAGCCGGCGGCACGTGGCTTGGCCGAGCGCGGCGACCTGGCGGCGATCGTCATGCCGGCGTCGCCTCCAGGCTCTGCGCGGCCGCGGCCGCCTCCGCGGCGGCCTTCGCCGCGTCGTTGGCCGCCTTCGCGGCGCGAAGCCGCCCCAGCAGTCGAGTGGCCGCGCCGCCGTCGATTGCCTCGGCCCCCATCGCGATCCCGTCCCGCAGGTCCGTGGCTCGGCCCGCTACCAGGAAGGCGGCCGCGGCGTTGAGCAGGACCACGTCCCGGCCGGGGCCGCTCGCTCCGCGCAGGATCGACTCCACCGTCGCTGCGTTCTCCGCCGGGGTGCCGCCCGCCAGCGCCGAAACCGGAGCTGCCCCAAGGCCGAGGTCCGCGGCCACGACCTCGTGCCGCGTGACGCCGGCGGGCGTGACGTCGTACAGCACGCCTGCCCCATCGAGCGGCAGCTCGTCGAGGCCCGCGCCATGGACGACGAGCGCCCTCTCTGCGCCGAGCCGGCGCAGAACCTCGGCGATGCGCGGCGCGGCGGCAGGATCGCCAACTCCAACCACCTGCCGCCTCGCGCCGGCCGGGTTCGTCAGGGGGCCGAGCAGGTTGAACGCCGTCCGCACGCCGATCTCGCGGCGCGTGGGGCCGGCGTGCTTCATCGCCGGGTGGAAACCCGGAGCGAAGAGGAACGCGAAGCCGTCGACTCGCAGCGCCTCGGCCGCTCCCTCGGCCCCGAGATCGGTCCGGATTCCGAGCGCTTCCAGCACATCGGCCGAGCCCGACTTCGATGTGATCGCCCGGTTGCCGTGCTTGGCGACCGGAACCCCGCCGGAGGCCACGACCAGCGCCGCGGCCGTCGAGATGTTGAAGGTGTTGCTGCCGTCGCCGCCGGTCCCGCAGGTGTCGATCGCACCCTCCGGGGCGGCCACTCGCAGCACGCGGTCGCGCATCGCCGCCGCGAAGCCGGCCAGCTCCTCGACCGTCTCGCCGCGCATCCTGAGGGCGACGAGCAGCGCCGCCAGCTGAGCCGGCGTCGCCTCGCCGTCCATGACCGATCCCATCGCCGCTCGGGCCTCGTCCATCGAGAGGCGCCTGCCCTCGACGACCGCGGCCAGGGCCGCTCTCACGACTTCGCTCATCGCACCCTCTCCACGCGACCCGCGACGGCCGCCTCTGCCGCTTTCTCTGTCTCGATCTGCCGCTCGGCCGCGCCCGATGCCTCGGCCGTGTCCGCTTCCCCGACGAACCCGGCCAGGGCGAACGAGCCGCTGGCACGATCCAGCAGCGCCGCCTCGCCTTCCCCGGCGAGCCGCAGGAAGTTGGCCAGGAGGTGCGGCCCCTCGGGCGTCAGGACCGACTCCGGGTGGAACTGCACGCCCTCGATCGGGGCGGTCAGGTGGCGAATGCCCATGACCACGTAGTCGTCCTCGGTCCGGGCCGTGACGACCACGTCGGGCGGGAGCGTCTCCGGGGCCACGCTGAGCGAGTGGTACCGCGCGGCCATGAACGGGATGGGCATCCCGGCGAGAAGCCCCTTGCCATCGTGGCGGACGCTGGACGCCTCGCCGTGGACGAGCGTGGGAGCGCGGCGAATCGTCGCTCCCAGGGCGGCGCCCATCGCCTGCATCCCGAGGCACACGCCCAGGAGCGGGATCTTGCGCTCGACAGCCACGCGGATGGCGTCCATCGAGACGCCGGCCGAGTCGGGGTCGCCCGGCCCGGGCGAGACGACGATGCCGCGCAGTTGCGCCGTCGGGTCGTCAGCCAGGGCTTCCAGGCCGGCGCGGTCGATGGCGTCGTTGCGCAGCACGCGAACGTCGGCGCCGGCCGCCTCGAGAGCCTGGACGAGGTTGAACGTGAACGAGTCGTAGTTGTCGATCATGAGGATCATCGGGACGCCTCCTGTCCGGCGGCGGGACCGGCCGCGACTGCGCCCACCGCCTGGCGAGCGGCCCCACGAGAGGCGGCGCCACGGAACGTGGTCGCGCCGCTCCCCGCCTCGGCCGCGGCCTCGGCGACGGCCATCTCCAGGGCGCGCCTGATCGCCCCGGCCTTGTGCTCGGTCTCCTCGAACTCGCGCTCGGGGACCGATTTCGCGACGATCCCGGCGCCGACGTGGAGATGGACGAGGTCGTCCTTCAGGACGGCGGAGCGGATCGTGATGGCGGTGTCGAGGTTGCCGTCGTAGCCGAGGTAGCCGACGGCCCCGCCGTACAGCCCGCGCCGCTCCTTCTCCGCCTCGGCGATGAGCTGCATCGCCCGAACCTTCGGCGCGCCCGAGAGCGTGCCAGCGGGAAAGATGCTGCGCAGCGCGTCGAGGGCATCGCAACCCGGCTTGAGCCTCGCCTCCACGTGGCTCACGAGATGGAGGACGTGGCTGTAGCGCTCCACTTCCATGTACTTGGTCACGGCCACGGTGCCGGGCCTGGCGACGCGGCCCAGGTCGTTTCGACCCAGGTCGACGAGCATCACGTGCTCGGCCCGCTCCTTGGGGTCGCGCTCCAGGTTGTAGGCGAGCTGCGCGTCCTCGGCCGGGGTGGCGCCGCGCGGCCGCGTCCCGGCGATCGGGTGGGTGGTCATGCGGTCGCCCTCGACCCTGACCAGCAGCTCCGGGCTGGCCCCGACGACGGAGAACTCCGGCATCCGGACGAAGAACAGGTATGGGCTCGGGTTGATGCGGCGCAGCGAGCGGTACAGTGCCACCTCGTCCAGCGGTTCGCCCGCGATGACCGGCCGCTCGAAGGTCTGGCGTCGGGCGACCACGATCTGGATCGCCTCGCCCGCAGCGATGGCTTCCTTGGCCGACCGAACCGCCGCCTCGTACTCGCTGCGCTCCAGGCTGACTTCGACCTGCGCAAGGCCGTACGCGCCGCCTGGGGCTGCGGCCCGTTCGTCCGAGCCGGCACCGTCGCCAGGCCTGGCAGAGGCCGAGCTTTGGGCGGCGTCAGCCGCGCCTTCGTTCGCCTCCGTCGGCTCCGCCATCTCCGGCCGGCCGCGCCGGGTCAGGCTCGCGAGCTCGATCTCCGTCGGTCTGGCCGTCCGCTCGAGGGCGTGGAATATGGCCCGCTCGGCGATCGCGTAGCGGCCCTCGAGGTCGGGAGCTTCGGTGTGGAGCGAGGCGACGGCGGAGAGCGTGTGAGTGAGGTGGTCGAAGACCAGGACCAGGTCGGTCTCCTGGAAGGCGGCCATCGGGACGCCGATCGGGTCGCGCGCGGGCAGCGGCACCGTCGGCTCGAAGGTGGAGACAGCGTCGTAGGCAAGCGCGCCGACGGCCCCGCCCGGGAACCGCGGAATGCCCTCCCCGGGGAGGATCCGCCTCTTTGGCAGGAACTGCCGGAGCGCCGTGAGCGGATCGGGCGCCGGGATCGTCTCGGTCGGAAGGTCGGGGCAGAACTCGGTCACGCCGACCGGCCGCGTCTGGATCGTGGCCAGGCCGTCGCGAACGGTGAGGAGCCGCCGCGGGCCCACGCCCATGAAGGAGTAGCGGCCCAGCCGCTCGCCGCCCTCGACGGACTCGAGCAGGAAGGCCGGGCCCCCGTCGTCGAAGCGCATGAAAGCGCCGATCGGGGTTTCGAGGTCCGCGTTCCGAGCCGCCGTCAGCAGGATCGTGTCGGCCGAGCCGGACAATCGCCGGACCTCGCGAAGACTGAGCGGATCGGTTAGTGCCATCGCCGTGTTGCCTTTCTCCGTTGTGGCGTCCGTCCCGGCGGAACGGACCCGCGCCTTCGTCCCCTCTCCCGCTTCCCGGGGACCTGGCGTCGGGCCCCCTCAGGGTCCCGGCGGTCGGCCCCCGGGGCTGGCGGGGAATCAAAACGACCTCTCGTCAAGGGACGAAAGGTCGATCCTTCCGCGGTGCCACCCACATTCGGCGATGCCGCTCTCTTGGCCGACGGGTCGGGCTCCCGCGCTGGTGGCGCGACTCCCGCCGATCGGTGCTGCCCTGTATCGCTGGCGCTCTGCGCCGGAGCCTACTGGCGAGCCCTGGAAGCTCGCGGTTTGGTCCGATGGCTCACGGGGCCATTCGCTCCTGTCGCCGCCCCAGCTTCCACCAACCGCTGGGTCTCTGTGCCGGCAACCGGGAGGTACTCGTCCCGATCATCGCCCGTATTCCCGATGTGGCGCGGAGTCTAGGGGCAGAGGCGCATTGATGTCAAACGGGGCCCGCGGGTGGCGGAGAGGCGAGGTGCCGAATTGACACGCCGCCTGGCCGGCAGGCATCGTGCGCCCAACGGGCCACTGTGGGAGACGCGAATGAGACGAACGGACTCGAGATGGGCGAAGGGCTCGGCCACCGCGCCGCTGGCCGTTGCCCTAGCCATCGCTCTGGCCGTGGCCGCCTCGGCCGCAGCCTGTGGCAATCCCGCGCCCACGCCGGACCCGACGAGAGTGCTGCACCTGGAGAACAGGACCGGCACCGCCGTCATGGTCGACATAACGAGCCCCGACCCACCCGACTACAACACGGCGGTTCGACCGTGCGGCGGCAAGCTCGACCTCACCGCCGGCGTCGACGGATTCGCTGCGTCCGAGTGGAGGATCCGGCTGACGACCGATCCGTCGGGCGCGTTCGATTCCGCCCTCGCCGAATGGACGGCCGATCCACACGACATGCCCGGCAGCTTCAGCGGTATCCAGATCCTGTGGAGCCGGGGCGACATAGGCACCAGCGACCTGCCTCGCTGGATCACCGTCACATCGACGGACGTCCTGCTGAGCGCCACGCCGCCACAGCCGAACGCCGGCGCCACATGCGGCCCGATCGTGAGCCCGACCAATCCTCCGGGCGAGAGCGACATGCCGAGCCCCAGTCAGGCGCCCGACGCCAGCGACACCACGCCGACCGATCCACCGAACGCCGACGACACGCCGGGCCCCAGCGAGGCGCCCTAGGCCGCACGGCCGCTGCGCCAGCCGCCGCGCGTCAGCGGCGATCAGCTGAAATCCACGCCGGACTGGAGGATTATGTTGGTGTAGGGCGTGAACTCGCCGGTGCGGATGATCGCCTTGGCATCGCGGGTCAGCCGCTTGAACTGGTCGTGGCTGACGAACTCGATCGGGATGGCGCCGGCCAGCTCACGGATCCGCGCGAGCATCTCGGGGCTGGCCTTCTCGATCTCCGTGGCCAGGATGATCTTCTCAACGATGACCTCGGCGAGCAGCGGCTTGAGAACGTCCAGGAACCGCGGCATGCCCCGCAAGACGGTGAGATCGATGCGCTCGACGCCGAGCGGGATCGGCAGCCCGGCGTCGCAGACTACGATCTGGTCGGTGTGGCCGAGCGAGCCGGTTGCCTTGAGGATCTCCTGGTTCAGGATGCCGGTCTTGCGCATGCGATCGTCTCCTCGGGGCGATTTGGGACAGGCGGTTCGATGGTGCCGAGCGGTTGGCTGCGGCGGGTGGCGTGGTTGGGGTTCAGGCCAGCCCGAAGGCTCTGGCCAGGGCGTCGTACATGACCTTGACCGGCGCGTCAAGGCCGGTCCAGAGCTTGAAGCCGATGGCGCCCTGGTAGACCAGCATCCCGAGGCCATCGAGAGGTTGAGCGCCGCGCCGCCCGGCTTCCTCGAGGAACGGGGTCATCGGGGTGTGGATCACATCGCACACGACCATGCCGGGCGCGATCGAGTCGTAGGCGATCTCGGGCTTGTCGTGAACGTTCGGGAAGAGCCCGATGGAGGTGGCGTTGACCAGGATATCGGTGCCAGCGGGGATGGCGTATGCGCCGGACCATGAGGCGAACTCGGCCCCCACCGGCGTCTTCGAGTTGAGCAGCGCCACGAGCTCCCGGCCGCGTCCGGGCGATCGGTTGACGACGGTCATACGCTCGGCGCCGGCCAGGGCGAGCTCGACGGTGATCGCCCGCGCGGCGCCGCCGGCGCCCAGCACGACCACGCTCATGCCCCGCGGATCGACCTTCGCGTCCTGGGTCAGCGCGGTCATGAAACCCTTGCCGTCGGTGTTCTCGCCGACCAGGCGGTCGCCCACGCGAACGACCGTGTTCACCGCGCCCATCAGTGCGGCCGCGGGCTTGACCTCGTCGAGGTACGGCAGCACCGCGACCTTGTGGGGGATCGTGAGGTTGATGCCGCGCATGTTGAAGGCCCGCAGGCCCTTCATCGCCGCCTCCAGGTCTTCGGGGAGCACCTCGATCGTGAGATAGCGCCAGTTGAGGCCCAGCTCCGCGAAGGCGGCCTCGTGCATCACCACCGTCGGGTTCTCCGCGACGGGATGCCCGAATACGCCGACGAGCTCGGCCTTGTAGTTGGGTGCGTCCGCCATGACCGTCTCCTTTGCCCGGGTCCGAGCCCCTGCCGCTGTGCCGCCCCGCCCCGCTCGCCTACCAGTATTCCTCGGTGTGAAGCGTGCCGATGTCGTGGCCCTTGTCGCGGACGAAGCCGCGCTGCTCCGCCCAGCCGATGACGGTCTCGATCATGCCCGGGTTGCCGCACAGGAAGATGTCGAAGTTCTCGGGTGTGAGCGGCAGGCCCATCTCCTCTTCGATCGCGCCCGAGGCGACGACGTTCTGGAGGTAGCCGCTCCGGCCGCGCCAGGTCACGTCTTCCTGGGGACGCGTGATGATCGGCATGTAGTGGAAGTTGCGGCAGTGGCGGGCCAGGCCGGTCAGCTCGGTCCGGTAGCCCAGGTCCCACGAGAAGCGCGCGCCGTGGACCACCACGAACTGCCGCGGCCCGTTGCAGACCAGCTCGCTGCGCAGCATCGACATGTAGGGCGCCAGGCCGGTGCCGGTGCCGATCATGAGGACGTGCTTGCCGGGCGCGACCTTGCCGAGGGTGAAGACCCCGACGGCCTTCGGGCCCACGTACACCCGATCGCGGAGCTTGAGGCTGAAGAGCCGCGGGGTCAGCTCGCCGCTCATCACCAGGGTCAGATAGAACTCGAGGTACTCCTCGGCGCGGCTCTCCGAGGCGATCGAATAGGCGCGGCGGATCATCCGGCCCGGGTCCGCGGCGGCGCCGGCGACTGCGGCAGCCTGGACGTCGACGGCGGCCTGGCTCTCGGCCGTGCCCGTGATGACGGCGGCCGCGGACGCGGCGATGGCTGCGCTGCGAGGCGAGGCGGAGCGTGCCCCGGCGACCACGCTCGGCTCGGATTCGCCCTCGGCCTCGTCGACCCGCGGGACGGAGGCTTTCACGCCGAGCACGACGTACTGACCGGCCTTGAACTCGAACGGCAGCGTGTCCGGCGTGACCCGCAAGATGATCAGGCCGGGGGCAACTTCCACCCGACCGGACACTGTTGCGTTGTACTCGTCCGCCATGCTGCCCTCCGAAGCTCCAGGTTGGTCTGGCTGGTCCTGGCTTCCCGTGGGGAAAGGATACGGGGGCCGGGCATGACGTGTCAGGGGATCGGTTCCCGCTCCGGCCCGGACTCGGCGGCCCGTCGGTACGATCAGGTGGGCGTCGGAAACCCGGCCAGGCGAGCGGCCGGTCCGTCCGGCTGCATCACGCTCTTGAGGCTCGACCAGGGAATCACGACGACGGGCATCCCATCCGCGTACGTGCCCACCTGGTACTCCGCGAAAACGATCTTGAGACCGGCTGGAGTGAGAGCCCAGTTGTCGAAGTTGGTGCCCACGGCCGCCGTACCGTCCTCGACGACGGTGGGGTCGTAGTCTGCGCCTAGCGACTTCCGCAGCTGCTCGCGAGATTGCGCTGAGAGGATCGCCAGGGCAGCCGGCGTGTCGGTGAACAACTGCCCGAAGTCCAGGCGCTCGCCGCTGTTGAGCGCATAGGTCAGCGTTTCGATGTTGGTGGCCGCGTGCGCCGGCGAAGTGTCGTCGACCCACCTCAGGGTGAGGCTCACCAGGTCGTACGAGAGCATGTCGACGGTGAAGGTGCCGGTGAGGTTGTTGGTCTTGCCGGGAAGCTGCTCTACGGCTGCCGGACCGCCCTCGAAGGCCGTGATCCGCGTATCGACCTCGTCGAGGATGTCCTGGTTCACGAGACTCGCCAGGGGCGTGGTGCTGCTCCGGAACTGCGGGTAGCGCCAGACCACGTACCAGATGTGGTGGGGATCGTGCTCGCCCTTGTAGACGGTGATGATGACCGGCATCGCGGAGGGGAGAGGCACGGTCATCACAGGAGAGGGCGTTTCGGTCGGCACAGCCGACGGCGACCCGGAGACCGCGATCGTCGGGGTGGCTGTGGTGCTGCCCGAGGGCACGATTGGCGTCGCGCTCTGGGTGTCCCCGAGGATCGTCATGGCGGTGGTGACGGCGATGAGGGCCACGACCGCGAGGGCCGCGACCGGGAACAGGGCCTTGATCCGCCTTACGAAGAAGTTCGACTCCATGGGACGAGTATGGACCGACGGGCGCTCACTCCGCTTGCCGGCGCCTCTCGGGGCTCGCCGCCGCGCCCCGCGGCGCGGAGCCCCGTGCTGCGGCGGAACCGGCTCGCCCTTCAAGGATCTGGCGGAGAGGGTGGGATTCGAACCCACGGATCTCTCGATCAGCGGTTTTCAAGGGCGCATCAGAGCGGTCGCGCGGGTCCGTTGACGTTCGATTTGAGCGTGAGGTCGTCCGATTTAGCGCCTCGCCGTCCGCCTCTGTTCGCCGGCGAAGATGCCAGCGAAGCTGCCGTGTCCGGCTCGCCAGGTCAGCATCTTTGCGGCCCTTGCGGCGTACGGTTCGCCACCCCCTACGGCTGAGAGAACTTGCCGGTCTTCGGGTCCCAGAGCTCCACCATCGTTGATACGGCTTTGGCGTTTCCCTGGCCGCCGACCACAAGCACGCGACCATCCTGGAGCAGAGCGGCCGCCTGCCAGAGTCGATGGACTGCCATCTGCCCGGTAAGGCTGAACTCGCCAGTCCGCGGGTCGTATAGCTCGGCCGTGGCCTCGGCGCGGTCAATGTCGTTTGCTCCCCCCGTGAACAGGACACGCCCGTCCGGCAGGAGTGTTGCCGTCTGGAACTCTCGCGGTACGACCATGCTTCCTGTTGTGGCAAAGGTCCCAGTCGCTGGGTCATATAGCTCAGCGTGACCGGGATCCGGGGTCGTGTTGTAGATCTGCTGGCCGCCCGCCATGAGGACCCGGCCATCAGGCAAGAGCGTGGCTGAATGATTGGAGCGGGCGATGAACATGGCGCCCGTGAGCCCGAAGCTCCCGGTCGTCGGGTCATACAGTTCAGCAGTTTTCTGCGCGGCGAAGTCCTTGTCCAAGCCACCGGCGACCAAGACCCTGCCATCGGCCAGCAGCGTCGCCGAGTACCACATCCGATAGTCGACCATCGATCCGGTCGGGGTGAATTGGCCGGTCTTCGGGTCATAGAGTGCCGCCGCAGTCCCTGAGGGCTCGATCACAAGGACTCGACCGTCTTTGAGAAGGGTGGCGGATCCCGAGAAATCCGCACTTGGTTTGCCAGTAGCTGCGAAGGCACCGGTCTTGGGGTCATAGAGCTCAGCCGTGCCGGTTTGATCTCCGCCTAAGATCAGAACACGCCCGTCCTGGAGCAGCGTGGCCGTCTGGTCGGCCCGAGGTGTAGTCATAGACCCCGTCGGGCTGAGGGTGTCGGTATTCGGATCGAAGAGTTCTGCCGTCGCCAGGGCGGGCGAGCCGTCCACGTCAAGGGAAGCACTGAAGCCTCCCGCAACGAGGACCCGACCATCTTGCAGCGTGGTGGCAGTCCCTTCAACGCGCGGACTGCCCAGGCTTCGAGATGGCCCAAACGGCGCGTGGGCGATGTAGACCAGGGCGCCGGCGCCGACTGCAAGGACGAGCAGGGCTCCGACCAACACGGCGGCCTTGGCACGCTTGCGAGACCCCTTGGTCGGGATCCCGTAGACGGGATACGGATACCAAGTCGGGTTGACAGGGGCGTTCGCAGACGGTCCCCAGGCTCCCGGCGCAACGGGAGGGGCCGGAGGATACTGCGGTTGAGGCTGTGGGTCGTTCTCGGGGTCGGTTGGCGCCGTCACTGTCTAAGCTCCCTCAAGTTTGTGTCGCAGGCGTCCACACTCAGGGTGACGGCTCTGTGACAAGACCCATCAGCCACCGCCGGCACGAAGTCTACCGTCAAAGCCCGCGCCCGCCGTGCCCTTGATGCAGTAGAGAAAGTTGTAACAAGCCCCCGCCCCTCCTGGTGTAGTTCGACGAGCGGATCGCGGCGATAAGAGGCGACCACGCCCGATGTCCCCGCGCATCGGGCCATACTCGCCGCTCGCAGCGATCTTAGCGAAGGCCGGTCGTGGATACCTCCGCGCTCAGGCTGCTTGCCACGGTTCCGTCCGACTCTCTCGGCCGTCTCCGATGACAGGGAGTGCGGTTTCCCCACCTCATGACGGCGTATCCGCCAGATTCCGTCGCCGATGGTACGCCGAACGGTACGCAGAAAGCCTTGACCCTCCCGGTTGGTCGGCCTAGCGTCTTCAGTGGCGATTGGCCCAGGTCCAGGTAAGGCAGTGGCCCGCCCGGACTGCCGGTCCCACATAGGCTGGCGGTCGCTTCACCGGTCGCCGGGGCGAATTTCGTACGCAATATCGTACTTAACCACTCTTGATTAATTACCGAGATCGGCCGGCCTAGCGTTTTCGGTGGCGATTGGCGCAGGTCCTGGTACGCACACCGGACCAAGAGAGAGCGCTCGCCCCACTTTTCGGAGCCCCTACGAGCTCTTCACGGCGATAGCTGTGAGCAAAGCGTCGGCTGTTTCTGGCTGTTCCAAATCACATAGGAGAGCATGTCATGGCACTTAGCAGGCACATTCCAATCACCAACGAGCTGTTGTTCCCGGCAGGGGCATACGCCGTTGGCGGCGTAGAGCAGGTCGTCGACTTCGAGGCCTCGACCCGTGAGCAACGGGTCCAGGCGCACGATCGCGACTCCGGTCTGCCCCTGTGGGCGGTTTCGGTCTTCGACGCCGATCCCGAGGCGCGCACGAAAGTCGTGCGCGTGAAGATCGCGTCGCGGACTCCACCTGTGCTTCCCCAAGCTCCGGCGGGGTCCCCTTTCCCGGCTGTGGCCTTCGAGGGCCTGACGGCGACTGGCTACGTGGATACCTCAGGCTCTCGACCGCGCCAGGCCTGGTCGTTCCGGGCGACTGCCGTGCGTGCAGCGACGCCGAAGGGGCAGGTCCCGCAGGCGCTGCATCGCGCGGAGCAGGGCGCCTGAGGCAAGGGTGATGCTGGTCGCTACGTCTCGCACGACCTTCGAGCCGGCGTCCTTGGCGGTGCTCACACGCCGCTACGGCGCCGGCGCACCTGCAGTAGTCGAGCTGATCGGCCGGACCGGCGGCTGCACCTCGCCGATTCGCCTCGAAGGCGAGTCGGTCGCCGTCTCGGCAAGGACGGGAGCCGTGGTTGCCCGCCGGTGGACGCGGTCTCAGGCTCCAGGCTTCGTGCTCGTCGCCTGCCGTAATCGACGCGAGTCGCGCTGCCCGCCGTGCTCGGAGCTGTATCGACGCGATGCCTACTTCCTGGTGGCGGCTGGGTTGGCAGGTGACGCGGGTCGAGGCGTCTCGCCCTCTGTCGCCTCGCATCCGCTCGTCTTCGCCACGTTCACGGCGCCATCGTTCGGCGCGGTCCATCGCCGCGTGGTCGCTGCTGGTGGCGTCCGCCGCTGCCGGCCGGGCGGAGCGCTGGGGACCTGCGAGCACGCGGTCTCCCTCCGCTGTCTCGAGCGTCACGCCCAGGACGATCCTCGGATCGGCGGGGCGCTCTGTCCTGCCTGCTACGACTACGAGGCCGCGGCGGTCTGGAACGCGAACCTTGGAGCCCTGTGGCGCCGGACGACCACGTACCTGCCCCGCGAACTCGCCGCCCTCGGCGGACTTAGCGTGGCAGCGCTGCGATCGCAGGTCCGCGTCGCCTACGCCAAGGTCGCGGAATTCCAGGCCCGTGGTGCCGTGCACGTCCATGCGGTCATCCGGCTCGACGGACCCGACGGTCCCGACACCGCGCCGGGGGGCGGAGCGACGGCGCAGCGTCTAGCGGAGGCCGTCGCCCGTACCGCGGCGCGCGTAGCGGTCACGGTGGCGGGACCGGGTGGACGTGAGCTGATGATCCGCTGGGGTAGCCAGATCGACACGAGACCGATCACTCGCAGCCCCGACGCTGGCGAGGGGCACGGAGCCGGCGTCGCGGGCTACCTCGCGAAATACGCCACTAAGGACGCGCAGCTCGCCGGTGGACTCGATCGACGGATCCGGGTGGAGGGAGTGATCGAGCGAGCTGAGCTGACCGATCATGCCCGAGCGCTGATGCGATCGGCCTGGACCCTCAGCCCCCGCTGGGCCCATAACCTCGGCTTTCGAGGCCACTTCCTGACCAAGGCTCGTCGCTACTCGGTCACCTTCGCCGCGTTGCGGAGCGTCCGGGCCGAGTATCGAGCCCAGACCGATCCCTGGCTTACCCAGATCCGCGCCAAAGTGATAGGCGACCAGGTCGTCATCCGACGGAACTTCCACTATGTCGGATCGGGGCTGAGTCCGGCTGAGCGGGCCGTGGCGAGTATCCGGTCGAGCGCAACCTCGCCGGGTAATTCGGGCCGCGACAGCTTCGCTGTTGCGGGCGATATCCCGGGAGTGCCCGGCGGCGCCGCAGTCCGCTGGTCTCGGAATCGCGCGTCGCCATGAACGAGCTGCAAAGGCGGGGGCCTTCACCCGAGCGACTACACCGAGTCGAGCGCCAGTCATCGAGCAGGCCATTCGGCAACGAACCTGACCCGGTGAGCCACCGGCTGAGTGCTGCCGTCATGGAACTCGTCGAGGCGTTACGAGACGAGATAGCCATCGAAGCTCGTCCGAGCGCGCGCGAGCCAGATCGCCTGCTGAGCATCCCTGAGGCCGCCCGGGCTCTTGGGATCGGCCGGTCGGCCCTGTATTCGGAGATCTCTGCTCGACGGATCCGGAGTGTGAAGGTGGGCCGGCGACGGTTGGTTCCGTCTTCAGCCATCAGCGAGGTCGCATCAGGTCGAAGCTGATGGGCGCAGTGCTGCAGCACTCCGTGCTGTTGAGTACGGCAGCCCGCCTGTCACTTGAGGGCCCGGTCCATCGCTTCGGCGGCCTCGCGCCGGAGATCCGGAGTGACGTGCTGGTACACGTCGGCCGTTATCGCGATCGAGCTATGACCCAGGGTTTCGCTCACGACCTTGAGCGGCACGCCCTGGGACAGCATGAGGGTCGCCGCGGAATGCCTGAGATCGTGGAAGCGAACATGTGGCAGGCCGACCCTATCGACCGCCGCGCGGAAGTATCCCGAGACGTTGTCCGGGCGCGCGGGGCGGCCCAGCGCGTCGGTGAAGATGAGGTTGTGGCGGTCCTGCCACGCTGCGCCCGCCGAAAGTCTGGCGGCCGCCTGGTGGGCCTTCTGGCGCCTCAGGGCCTCAATCGCGATAGTTGGGAGCATGACGGTCCGCCGGCTCTTGGCCGTCTTCGGCTCGGCCAGCCTCCACGTTCGGTGTCGCTTGCCGGTTTCAGGGTCGATGTTGTCTACCGCGGCGAGCGAACGTCGGACGACGATCGAGGCTCCGTCGTCGGCCAGGTCATCCCACGAGAGGCCGAGCAGCTCGCCGAGACGGCAGCCCGTACCGAGGGCGACGGCGTAGAGTGGCCCACCAGGATCTTCAGCCGTCGCCGAGAGAAGGCGGCCAGCCTCCGATGGTGACAGGGCCCGCATCTCCCGGCCGGCGACTCGTGGCGGTCGGGCTAGAGCCGCAGCGTTGCGGTTCAGGATGCCCTCGCGGATTGCGTCGTTCAGCGCCCGCCGCAGCGTTGAGCGGGCGTGCCGGACGGTCTGGGGCGAGAGGCCCCGCTCGAGCAGCTGTCCAAGCCTCTGCTCGACGTCTTGCGGCCGAAGGCGGGTCAGCTGCGTCCTGGCTAGTACGGCCCAGTATTGGGCGACGTGGCGGGCGTACTCGGTGTGCGTCGCGGGCCGAAGACGCGGCTTGCAGGCGACGATCCAGCGGGCGAGGTATTCGCCGAGCGTCTCGCCGGTCACCGCGCCGGCAGCGCTTTCCTTGCGCTTCGCGTCGAGCTTCCGCACAACGTCAGCTCGCGTTCGGCCGCTGACATAGACGCGCTTCTGGCTACCGTCTGGAAGGTCAACGAGAACGGATCCGCGGAGCCGGCCATCCGCGGTTTCGTAGATGGCCCCTTCGCCGGCCGACCGCCTTGGCCGTTTGGTCTCTTGGTCCACCCTGCGTTGCTCCGATACGGGAGCGCAGGTGAAGGCTTCCGGTCCCGCCCTGGCACCTTCGCTCTTGCTCGGTACTGTACTCGCGAAGCTGCCACGAAGCTGCCAATGTCTTGTCGTGGACCTGGCCAGGTGCGCCAGATGGTCCGATTCACGCTCAGAATCTTGGCGGAGAGGGTGAGATTCGAACTCACGGGACTCTCGTCCAGCGGTTTTCAAGACCGCCCCGTTAGACCGCTCCGGCACCTCTCCGCGGTTGCAGCGCGATCAGTTTACGCACCTTGGAGATCGCCGGAGGACGCCGTGCCTTCGGCTCGAGAGGAGCTTACCCGCGATCGCAACCGCCAGACGGCCGCGGTTGGGGTGAGGTTCTCGCCGGGTCAGGCGATCACCCTGTCGACATCCCGATACATGCCCTTGCGCCACGTGGCGTCGAGCATGTCGCTCATGCACCTGTTCAGGAGGTCGGCCAGCTCCGGGTCCAGGATGTGCAGGTCGCAGGCCAGGAGATCGAGGTTGGGGTTGTTCGAGTCCAGGTTCTTCTGCAGCACGGACAGCATCAGCGTGGCGCGCTGCGACCAGGTCGGATGCGACGGATCGGGCTGCCACGTGGGTCCATCTCCGTTGCCTTCGGCCCAACCCCGCTCCAGGTTGGCCATCTCCTCGCTCTGGTCGTAGGCGGACCAGCCGCGCATCGGGACGACGATCATCGTTGGCCCGCGCGTGGCGTTCAGCTTGCGGGCGATGTCGAGCGAGACCCGCTCCACCTCTTCGAGCGTTAGCAGCATGATCGTCACCGAGTCGTTGTGCTGATACGGCGACCCGGTGCCCTTGTACGACCTCCGCCGCTCCGCCTTGACGTCGTCGAGGTACTCCGGCGCCACGGTGTGGAGCGGACCGAGCGCGGCTTGATCGAGGCCGCCCGGCACCACGATCTGCGGAATCCCCATTTCGCTGGCGGCGGTCAGGCGTTCTCCCTCCCACGTCTTTGGGGTTCCGTACACGCTGTTGAACATGTTGTTCGTGAGCTCGGCGGGGGTGATGTCGATGATCGCCGTGATCAGCCCCGATCGGATCAGATCCTCCATCGTGGCGCCGACGCCCACGGCGTGGAAGATGCTGGCATCCCAGCCCCTGGCCTCCATGAACTGCGCGCACCGCAGAACGGTCGGCGTCGTGGAGCCGTAGGACGTGATCGCGACCAGCGGCCTGGAACCTGGCGGGACCTCGGGCACGAGAGCCATCGCGACGACGGCCGCAGCGGCGTTCGCCACAGCCCTCCGTGTGACGACGTTGATCCCCTGCTCGGCGGTGGGATTGACGATGTAGATGTCCTTGTTGCCCAGCCACATGCTGACGTCGCTCGACGCCATGTCGGTGAGCATGATCTTCGGCACGCCGAAGGGCAGCGCTCGCATGACGCGAGTGGCGGTGGTCGTCCCGACCGATCCCGCCCAGGAGATGATCCCATCGCACCTGCCCGCGGCGTGGAGCTCGACGATCTTGACCGCGCCGGCGTGGCCGACCAGGTCGATCGCGGTCGCCCGCGGCGCGGCAAAGACATCTTCCATGCGGGTACCGGTGGAAGCCAGCACCTCGCCCAGGCTGACATCGGCCCAATCGACTGCCGCGCCGAGGCTGAGGTCCATGATGAGCGGCTTGCCGCCGTGCTCTGCGACCTGTTCGGCCAGGTACTTGATCTCGGCGCTCTTGGTGTTGCACATGCCGGCGCAGACGATCATCGGCTTGGTCATCTGTGGACGTCCTTCTCGCACATCGATCGGCCGAGGTGGCACCGGCCCTTGCGCCGGTTCGGCTATAGGATGACGTGTAACCGTCCGCGTGACATGCGGCCGCCAATGGCAGAGCCGTCTGCAGGAGGCTTCGCGATGAAGGAGCTCGTCGAGACCCTGGCCGCCTGGCGGGCCGAGGGCGCGCAGATCGGCCGGGCGGTCGTCGTCAGGACGTTCTTCTCGGTGCCGCGTCCCGAGGGTGCGGTCATGCTCGTGACGGCCGACGGCCGGATCGCCGGGTCCGTGAGCGGCGGATGCGTCGAAGGAGCCGCCGTCGAGGAGATCGAGCGAGCCCGAGCGACCGGGCGCTCGCGGGTGGTCCGCTACGGCATCAGCGACGAGCAGGCCTGGGACGTGGGGCTCGCCTGCGGCGGCACGATCGATGTGCTGGTCGAGCCGGCGGTGTCCGAGGCAGCCGAGGCCGCGGCCCGAGCGGTGGCTGGAACCGGTGCGACAGGCGGCCGGGCCGTTATAACGCCACTTCCCGCCGACTCGCCCGGGCCCGAGATCGGCCCCCATCCGCCCGGCGAGGGCGAGCCACCCGCAGCGATCCTCGTGGCCTGGGAGGACGGACACCTCGACGGCTCGCTCGGCGACCCCTCACTCGACGCCGAGCTGGTCCGACTGACGCTCGAATCGCTGGCCAGCGGCACCTCGCGAACGGTCGAGCTCGCGGGTCGATCCCTCTTCATCGAGGCCTTCCCGACACGGGCCAGGCTCATCGTCGTCGGCGCGGGGCAGGTCGCGATACCGCTCGTCGCGATCGCCCGCACGCTCGGGTACGAGACGATCGTCATCGACGGCCGGCCGGCCTTCGCAACGCGCGAGCGGTTCCCCGACGTCGATCGCCTCATCGTTGGCTGGCCAGACGAGGTGGCGGATGCCATCGGCCTCGGTCCCTCCGACGCCGTGGCGGTGCTGTCGCACGATGCGAAGTTCGATGAGCCGGCGATCGCCACGGCGTTCGCTCGTCGCTGCCGGTACGTCGGCGCGATCGGTTCCCGCAAGAGGCTGGCAGATCGACGAGAGCGCCTGGTCGCTGCCGGGGTTCGGCGGGAGGACCTCGAACGGCTGCGCAGCCCCATTGGTCTCGATCTCGGCGGGCGCGCGCCGGCCGAGACAGCGCTCTCGATCATGGCCGAGATCGTGGCCATGCGCTACGGAGGAACGGCCCTGGCGGTGCGCGAGCAAACGCGCGCGAAGGCCGACCCGGCGTCCTCGGCCGCTCCCTCTGCACCGGTCTCCCGCGGATGATCGACGCCGGCCGGACGTCTGCGATCGTGCTCGCGGCCGGCGCCTCGTCGCGCTTCGGGAGCACGAAGGCGCTGGCGTCGCTGTGGGGCCGTCCCCTGCTCCAGCACGTGCTCGACGTGGCGGCGGTGCCCGGTTTCGCAGAGGTCGTGGTCGTACTTGGCCATGACGCCGACGAGATCGAACGAAGCCTGCGATGGCGGTCGGAACGGCGAGTGCGCAATCCCGATCCTGACGCCGGCGTCTCGAGCTCGCTCCGTGTCGGGCTCGACAGCCTGAGCCCGGCCAGCCAGGCCGCGCTCATCCTGCTGGGCGATCAGCCGCTCGTGCGAGCCGACGTGGTCGAGGCGCTGCTGGCCGGGTTCGTGTCCGAGGCCGGGCCGATAGTGGTGCCTCGATACCGGGATGGCGGCGGGCCCAATCCGCTGCTCATCCATCGCCTGGCCTGGCCGCTCGCAGGCGAGGCCCGGGCCGATCGCGGCCTTGGGCCCGTCCTGCGCGACCACCCCGACCTCGTCGTCGAAGTCGACGTGGATGGCTCGAACCCCGACGTCGACACCCACCAGGACCTGGCCGCCCTGGTAACCGCGCCGCATGGGCGTGGCCGCTGATACGCCGACTACACCGGCGAACCTGACGATTGCCCCAGAGGAGAGCCCGAAACGGACGCCGACCGAAGTCACCAACTCGCATCTCTGCCGAACCTGCGCGACGTGGGCGGCCTGGCTACGGCCGATGGCGGCCGCGTCCGAACCGGCCTCCTCTTCCGATCTGCCGCTCTCGACGGGCTTGAAGAGTCGGACGCAGCGGAATTCGCCCGGTTGGGCGTCCGAACGATTTACGACTTCCGCACGGAGGAGGAGCGAACCGCCCGGCCCGACCGGGTGCCACCCGACGCGCGATACGTGGTGCTGGACGTGCTGGACGGCCTGCCGAGCCATAAGCCCGGCCAGATCCAGCAGGCAATGCGAAATCCCGCCGTGGCTCGAGAGGCGTTCCGCGACGGCAAGGGTACGGCCATGTTCGTCGCTCAATACCGGGCGTTCGTCAGCCTCGACAGCGCACACCGTGCGTTCGGTCGGGTGTTCAGAGACCTAACCCACGAGCGGTGCCGACCGGCCCTGGTCCATTGCATGGGAGGCAAGGATCGAACGGGTTGGGCGGCCGCAGCGCTGCAACTCTTCCTCGGCGTGCCCGCGGACCTGGTGGCGCAGGACTTCCTCGCCAGCAACGAGCATCTGAGGCCGATGTTCCAGTCCTTCTTCGACGACTTCAAGACTCGCGGCGGCGACCCGGATGTCATCGCCGACTTCCTCTGGGTCCGCCCCGAATACCTCGAAGCCGCCCTCGACGAGATGCGTACCTCTTACGGGACGATCGAGCGGTATTTCGAGGACGGGCTGCGGCTCGACGAGGGGACGCTCCGGGCGCTTCGTGCGGCCTTCCTCGAGGGCGACTGAGTCCGCGCCGACTCACATCCCGCGCGGTCGATCTAGCCCAATGCCGGCCGGCCGGGCGGCGGCCGCCCGTTGCGGGGTGGCCGCCGTTCCGACCGAGGCAGGAGATCAGGGCACGATGACGATCTTGATGGCGCCGCTCTGGGGGTCGTTGAACGTCGCCAGCGCCCGCTCGTACTCGCTCAACGAGAAGCGATGGGTCGCGACCTCATGGACGCGGATCCGGCCCTGCTCGACGAGCGGCATGACCCGTCGCATCTCGCCGGCCGTCGCGCGACAGCCGACCAGCTCGAGCTCGTCGAGGACGATCCTCTGCATCGGGATCTCCACGCCGACTGTCGGAATACCGACGGCCGCGCACCGCCCGCCGCGGCGAAGCATGCCGAGAGCCCACTGGACGGCGACGGGCACACCGGCGCACTCCAGGACGACGTCGACGCCGAGGCCGCCAGTCAGGTCCCGGACGGTCTTGACCGGGTCGCCCTGGCTCGTGTCGACGGTCTCGAAGCCGAGCGCCGCGGCTTTCGCCAGGCGTCCGGCGCTCCGCTCGAGCACGATCACGCGTGACGCCCCACGGACGAGGGCCGCGTCGCCGGACAGGAGCCCGATCGCGCCGCCGCCTGTGACCGCCACCGTGTCGCCGGGAGCGACGCCGCCCCGATTGGCGACGTGAAGGGCGATCGAGGCAGGATCGATGAGCGCTCCGTCTTCGAAGCTGATCGCGTCGGGGAGCTTGAAGACGCACTTCACCCCGTGGACGACGTACGTGGCGTCGGCGCCCTGGGTGTTGTGCCCGTATTGCCGGTGCAACCCAGCGACGCCGTAGTTCTCGCACAGGTTGTAGTGGCCTTCGACGCACTTCTGGCAAAAGCCGCACGCGTCGTGAGATGTGCCGGCGACGCGGTCGCCGACCTTCCATCCGTACCGCTCGGCGCCCGGACCGAGCGCGACGATCTCGCCGGCCCACTCGTGCCCCGGGATGAACGGGAAGCTGAGCGGCCAGAAGCCCGGATAGTCGCCCCGGACGAGGTGCGCGTCCGTGCCGCAGATCGAGACTGCGCGAACCCGCGCCAGGACTTCGTTCGGGCCCGGGGTGGGCGTAGCCACATCCTGGATCTCGACCCGGTTGGGCTCGAGGACGACGAGGGCCTTCATGGTCGGGGACACTGCGGGCACGGAAGCTTCCTCCCTAGATGACGGCCAGGGGATCGACCATCGATCCTGTGGCGCCTCGGATCTTGAGCGGCAGAGCGACGAACAGGAACTCGTAGACGCGGTCCCGAGCGAGGGCCTCGAGATCGAGGCTCTCCATCAGATGGATCCCGTGCTCGATGAGCAGGAGAGTGTGGACCGGCTGGGGATTGCCCGTCGGGCCCGGATCGGGGGCCGGCTGGACCTCGTACGTCTCGGTGTCGGTCCCGGTTGCGACGACGCCGCGCTCGAGGAGCCACTGGGCGGCGGAGATGTCGGGGCCGGCCGTCTTGTGTGCAGCCATCTTCTCCGCGTCCGGCCACAGACCCATGTAGCCGGTCCGGATGAGGACGACGTCCCAGGGCTGGACCGTCACGCCCTGGGCGGCGCAGATCGCCTCCATCTCGGCGGCGTCGATCGGAGCGCCCTTCGGCAGGCAGTCGACGCCGCGGAATCCTGGAGCGTCGAGAAGAACGCCACGCGTGAAGAACGGCGGCATCTTCGCGGCGTCGCCGTACGTCGGCCCGAAGTCGGTGAGGTGGTCGTCGGCGCGGCCGCCACCGTACCAGTGCGAGTCCGGGCCGATCGTCATGTGCGCCAGCGCGTCGATGTGCGCCCCGGAGTGCGAGGTCGCCATCACGTACTCGGCCATGTAGCCCAGGCCGGCGTCGTTCACAGGCCCCCATGGCTTCGCGCCCGTCACGCGAATACCGCGCGGCGTCCGGTAGTTGAGGACCTGGAACGGTGGGTGGCCCGGGAAGAGCGGCATACCCGGGTAGCGGGTGGCCGCCAGCGAGTACGTCCGACCCTGGCGAACCAATCGGGCTGCCTTGACGAGCTGCTCGGCCGGCAACGCTCCGATCGGCCCGACCTCAGTGTTCTCCGTCATCGTGCGTTCCTCCCGATGCCCGCCTGTTCGACGGGCTCCTGGAGCGCCCGCCAGACGCGCTCGGGCGTGAGCGGCAGGTCGCGGATGGCGATGCCCGTAGCGTCGCGCACCGCCGCCGCAACGGCCGCCGAGACGCACAGCAGAGCGCCCTCGCTCATTCCCTTCGACCCGTACGGGCCCGGGCCGTCGCCGTTCTCGATGGTCTCGGAAAGCATCTCGAGCGGCAGATCCATGCTCGTCGGGATCCGATAGTCGATGGCGCCGAGGTTCCTGATCCGCCCCGAGTCGTCGAAGATGTAGTGCTCCATGAGGGTGTGGCCGAGACCCTGGATCGCGGCGCCTTCGTCCTGCATCCGGACCTGGAGCGGGTTCAGGGCCTTGCCGACGTCGGAGACGGTGACGTGCCGCACGATGGTGACGTCGCCGGTCCCGTGGTCGACCTCGGCCTCGATGGCGGTGCAGTTGAACTCGAAGAATGCCGGCGCGCCGCCGAGCGGATGGTCCGGCTCGGCGTCCTTGCGAGCCTCACCGTTCCCGATGAGCTCGCCACCGAGCTTGCCAAGGCCGGGCTTGAGCACCTCCAGGATGGTCAGCTCACGGTCCGGCAGCCTGACGACGCCTCGCTCGACGGTGATCTTCGATTCGTCGAGGCCGTCCAGTCGGGCGGCCATGGCCCGGATCTGGGACTGGATCGACCGGCAAGCCATGAGCACGGAGTTGCCCATGAGCACGGTCGAGCGGCTGGCCGACGTTTGCTGGTCGTATGGGACGATGGCGGTGTCGCCCATCACGATGGTTATCGCGTCGAGTGGCGCGCCGAGCTCCTCTGCTGCGATCTGGGCGAAGACCGTTCGGGCGCCCTGGCCCATGTCCGACGTGCCGGCGAAGACGACCACGCTCCCATCGGCCAGGAGACGGACCGTGGAATAGGAGAGGCCGGTGGTCGGTCCCGACTTGATGCCGACGGCGATGCCGCGCCCACGACCCGGCCCCAGGGGCTTGTCCCATCCGATCAGCTCGGCGGCACGGCGTACCGCCTGGTCCCAATTGCCGTCAGAGGGCGTGTCGAACGGGATGAACGCATCGCCCTTGCGGGCGAGGTTGCGCAGCCGGATCTCGAGCCGGTCGATCCCGAGCGCACGGGCTCCTTCGTCGATGTTCGACTCGACCGCCCAGTTGACCTGCGGGTTGCCGAAGCCTCTGAAGGCCGTGGACGGCGTCGTGTGCGAAAGGATGCTCCGGGCGAGGATCCGCACCGCGGGCACGTTGTACGGCCCGGCGGCGGGATAGCTGCCCTTGCCGACGACCCTGTCGGCGATGTCGCAGTACGCGCCGATGAGGTAATCCGCCTTGACGTCCTGGAAGACGAGCTTGCCGTCCGCCGAGAAGCCGGTTCGGACGCGAATCTCGCAGGCCGCCCGGCGCACGGCCTGGAAGGTTTCGTCGAGGGTCAGGATGAGACGCACCGGCCGCCCGACCTTGAGGGCCGCGAACGCCACGAGGGGTTCGTACTTGGTGTGCTGCTTGCCTCCGAAGCCGCCGCCCGGATCCGGCGCGTAGACCCGGACCTTCGCGAGTGGCAGCTCGAGGAGCTTGGACATGATCTTCTGCAGCCAGTTCGGATGCTGGATCGAGCTCCAGATCGCGATGCCATCGCCTTCGGGCGCCGCCATGAACGCATGGGGCTCGATGGCGAAGTGGGTCACCATCGGGAACGAGTAGGCGTTCTCGACGACGCAGTCGGCGTGTGCGGCGTCCACGTCACCCCAGCCGACGCGATGCTCCCGCAGGACGTTGGTGGAGGCCAGCGGATCCTTGGGGCGCAGAGACGGGTCCTGCACGAGCGGCGCGTTCGGATCGAGCGCGGCCGCGACCGTGAATACCGCCGGCAGCTCTTCGAACTCGACCCGCACCAGGCGCGCAGCTTCCTCGGCCGAGTCCTTGGTCTCTGCGGCCACGATGGCAACGGGATCGCCGTGGTACTTGGTCTCGCCGACCGCGAGGACCGGCCGATCCTCGAGCTGCGGGCCGAAGCGAGGCATCGGCTTGGGCAGATCGGCGGCGGTCATCACCAGGCGGACGCCCGGGACCTTCTCCGCCACGGACTTGTCGATCGAAACGATTCTTGCTCGCGCGCAGTCGAGCGTGACGAGCTTGGCCTCGAGGACGTCCGGCAGCCGAATATCGGCGACGTATTCCTGGAGGCCCGTGACCCGTCCGAAGCCGCCGACGCGGTTGGGGGAAGTCCCAATGAAACGCGTGCTCATCGGTGTTCCCCTTCTGCGACGGCGAGGACCGCCTCGGTGATCTGGAAGTAGCAGCCGCACCGGCAGAGGTTGCCGGCGAGGCCCTCCTGGACCTCGTCGACACTCGGATGCGGGTTCCCGGCAAGGAGAGCCTGCGCCGCGATCAGCTGCCCGGGAGTGCAGAAGCCGCACTGCGCGGCGCCCTTGTCGAGAAACGCCTGCTGGAGCGGGCTGAGCTGACCGTCCCGCGCGAGCCCTTCGACCGTCACGATCTCGGCGCCGTCCGCTTCGACTGCGAGCATCAGACAGGAATCGACGATCCGCCCGTTCACCATCACGGTGCACGCACCGCACTCGCCGACGAGACAGCATTCCTTGGTGCCGGTCAGCTCGAGGTCGTCGCGCAGGACGTCGAGCAGCGTGTGATGGACGGCCACCTCGAGCGCCCTCCGGCGCCCGTTCACCGTGATCTCGATGGGAAGGGTGTTGCCGGTGTCGCTCATGTCTCCACCGCCCGTTCTGTCGCCAGGCGCTCGATCGCCGTCCGCACCGCCCTCGTGCCGAGCACGCGGAGCATCGCCAGGCGGTATTCGGGGCTCGCCCGCATCGATCGCTTCGACGGACTGGCGTCCGCGAACATCCGCTCGAGGATCGCCGCCTTCGCCTCATCGGCTCCGTCGGGATCGGCCAGCACGCCGCTCTCGTCGATGCATAGGACTGGCCGTGGACCGACGCTGCCGTACGCAAGCCGGGTGACACCGGTTTCGTCCACGGAGCAGCACAGCGTCACCGAGGCCAGGTCGTGACCGCGCCGCCGCGTGCGCCGCACGTGGACCGCGCCCATCCGGCGGGCTGGGACCGGGATCTCGATCGCGGTGACGAGCTCGTTGGGCGCGAGCGTGGTCACGCCGGATCGAACGAAGAAGTCGGTGATCGGGATGCGCCGGGTTCCCTGCGGCCCCGCGGCGACGATCACGGCCCCGTAGACGAGGAGCGGCGGCGCCGTGTCCGCGGCGGGCGACGCATTGCAGATGTTGCCGGCGATCGTGGCCCGGTTCCGAATCTGGACCGACCCGACGACGGCGGCCGCCTCGGCAAGCGCTTCGAAATGCCGCCGGACGGGCTCGCTCGCCGCGACATCCGCCATGACGCTCCCCGCCCCGATCGTCACGATCCCGTCGTTCTCGCGGATCGCCGGGCACAGCTCGGCGATCCGCTTGAGGTCGATCACGACTCGGGGCGTGGCCGACCCGTCTCGCAAACGGATGATGAGGTCCGTGCCCCCGGCCAGGAGACGGGCGTCCGGACCGTGCGCATCGAGGAGCGCGACGGCCTCGGCCAGCGTGGCGGGCCGCTCGTACGCGAACGACTGCATGGCTTTGGAACCTCCGCCGCTCAGAGGACCTTGTCGACCTCGTCGAGCAGCACCTGAGGGGTGGCGGCCCGGACGAAGTAGTAGGGGCGATCGCTGAACTCGGTGACCCACCTGGCGCGGGCGCGGCGCAATGGCTCCGTGTCGACCATCGGCATCGGCCAGTCCGCGGCCAGCAGCTCGTTGAGCAGGAAGTAGTTCTGGAGCGAATGCAGCGTCTGGAACTGGCGCTCGAACGGGATCATCTCGGCGAGTGCGGGACTGAAGTTGCCGTCGATCGCCGGCACCACCACCACATCGACGTTGCTCGGCTCGGTGTAGAGCTCCCAGGTCGGCATCCCACCGAAGAACTTGGCAACGCCCGCCTCCGGGGCGGCCTTGTCGGCTCGCTCGGTGCCCTCGGTGCGCTTCTTGATGAACGGCTCCTTGGAGCCCTTCACTGCGCGCCCCTTCGTGTCGACCACCGTCGTCTCGGTCGAGACGAGCAGGGCGCCACGCCGGCAGGCCTCGATCTGGCCCATGCTCTTGCCGTGATTCGATTCGCCGCCCAGGAACATGACGGTCTTGCCGCGGTAGCGCACGGCGGAGGCATGGAACGGATGCAACCCCTGCGCCTCCATCCGGAGGGCGAGCAACGCAACGACGACCTTCTGGATCGGGCCGGCCGGCCAGGGACCCCGAAACGTCATCGTCCGGCCGTCGTAGGAGATCGCCTTGTCGCCGCCCTCGTGCAGGACGATGTCGGGCTCCGACAGGGTCACCTCGGGCGAAATCCGCACGTCGGCGAGCCGGTAGTTGAGGAAGTTCAGATCCTCGAGGACGTGTTCGCGGGGCTGACTGCCGTAGACGTCCACCCGCAGCCGCGCGGTCTCGGCGGACATCTCCTCCGACAGTTGCAGTTGCTCGTTCATGATCTCCTTCCTCAGGCGGCCCATGCCGCCGTCGCATCCCCGCTCGGGGCTATCTGGTCAACCTCGGTCTGGGCGGTTTCGGCTGTTGGGGCGGAGTCGCGCCAGACGCCTCGGGCGTCGACGCGATTGGGCCACCGTCTACGGCCCGCGTCTACGACTCGGGCCCGGGCTTGCTGTTGACGACTCCTCGCCGCCGGGGCGCGGCCGTCCGATTGGGCGACGGCATCGAGACCGTCAGCCCCTTGGCCGCCTCGGCGCCGTCCGTGGACGGCATGTCCGGATCCGAGACGACGGCCTCGTCAGATTCCGACGGCTCGTCGACCCACGTCTCGCGGAACATGTCGCCGGCCGCCTCGAAATGGAGGTGGTACGCCGCCGCGGCCAGATCGGGATCGCGGCCCCGGAGGGCCGTCAGGATCGGGACGTGGAGGTCGGCGATGTGGCGCGGGTTAACGCCGGGGACGACGAGCGTGATGTACGTTCGGGAGAGCGGCTCCAGGTGGCGCCAGACCCGCTCGAGGGTGTGGTTGCGAGCTATTTGGATTACGCGCGCGTGGAAGGCGACGTCGACGACGGCCTCTGCGTGCGTGTCGCCCAAATCGGCCGCCCGCTGCATCTCGTCGACGTAGCCCTGGAGCTCCTCGAGGTCCGCGTCCGACAGCCGGGGCAGGGCGAGCCGTGCGGCCAGCGACTCGAGCTCGGCCCGAATCGCATATGCCTCGAGCAGCTCGGCCTTGCTTGGATGCCGGACGCGAGCCCCGCGGTATGCAGATATCTCAACGATCCCAAGCGCCTCGAGGTCACGGAGAGCTTCGCGCACGGGAGCCTGGCTGGTGCCAAGCTCCCGTGCAACTCGGGTCTCCACGATTCGAGAGCCGGGCGGGTAGCCGCCAGCCAGAATCTGCTGCAGAAGACGATCCTTGACCTGATCGCTCAGGGGGCTGCGTGAGACCTGGACGTCTGGCGGCATCGACTCTCCGTTAGAGGCTCTTCATGAGGTCGTTCTTCGGGGTTGGGGCCGCCTCCAGGATCTCGACGAGACCGGTGGTTCCGTTGAGCCGGATCCGGTCACCGCTCTTGATCTGCTGGGTGGCCACCGATGACCCAACGACGCACGGGATGCCGAACTCGCGCGACAGGACGGCCGGGTGAGCAACCGTGCCGCCGGCGTCTGTGACGAGGCCGACGATCTTCGTGAACAGGACCACCCAGGCCGGGTTGGTCATGATGCAGACGAGGATGTCGCCTGCCCGAACCTGATCGAACTGGTCCTCCGTAAGGACGACCTTCGCGATGCCTTCGACGACACCGGGCGAGGCGCCGATGCCGTTGATCTGGCCTTTGACCGTGGAGGCCTTGCGGTGGAACTTGTCGGGGAAGCCCCACAGATTCAGGTAGGGGAATGCGAGCTGAGTGGGCGTGCAGGTCCCGATCCACTCCTTGGGGCGGATCGTGTAGGCCTTCTCCCGCTCGGCCTTGCGCTTGGCAACGAGCGCCTTGCCGTCCATGCCGGACGGATTGCCCATGAAGACTCGGAGCTCGTTGTACTTGAAGAAGACGACGTCATCGGCGGCTTTGAGGGCACCCTGCTTCACGAGCTTTCGGCCGATCGCCACGAGCACCTGGCGCACGTGCGCGTTGGCGCCCTGGTCGATGTAGAAGTGATGGTCAGGCGTGAGCGGGGCCATTCTGAGGTTGATGTCGTTGGCTGCGCGCATCTCCTCGAGCGCCTCGCCCTTGAGGCCCTCGAGGATCTCGACCGCCGCGGACTTGATGTCGGCCGCCAGCGCGGCGATTGTCTTCGGATAGTCGTAGTTGGTCTCGATGTACCCGCGGACCAGCTCGATCACGGGCGGCATCTGCTCGACGACGTTCGGGAAGATGAACTCGTGGCTCCAGACCGCGTGCCAGCCGTACTCCTTCTGATACGGCACCACCCGCTCGGCGATGAAGCGCTTGCCGCGCTCGGTCGTCTTGAGGGCGGCGATGATCTCACCGGCGGTCTCGTGCTTGAAGGCGGCGGCCAGGAGGGAATCGGCCTTGGCCTCCTCCTTCATCTTCCAGAGGGCCTCGATCGAGTCCCAGTTGCGGTCCTTGGCCGAGTTCTGGAGACGTCCAAGGAGCTGCTCGTTGATCTTGCCGTGCGTCTTCTCCATGACGGCTCGCAGGTTGAGCGTCGCGGAGAGCTGGGCAAAGTTGAGCATCCAGTGGATCTTCCAGTGCCGGTCGTGGATGTCGATCGCATCCTCGAGCAGGCAGGCGAGCTCCATCAGGTTCAGCTTGTCCTGCTGGTCGAGCTTGCCCTCGAGGTAGACGAAGTTGCGCTTCATCTCGGGGACGAGGCGCTCATTCCACCACGTCGCGAACTCGAGGCCGTACGTCGGCAGGACGGCGCCGAGGTACGTCCCGATCTTGTTCGGGTACTCAGGATCGAGCGGCACGCGGACGTGGTACGTCGATCCGTACTCCTGCGAGCTGACCGTGGGGCTCAGCCCGGCCTGGGCCGGAATGGCGGCGGTGTAGCAATAGCCGTTGACGTTCTTGAGGATCCAGTCGGTCGCGAACGGCGTGCCGAAGCGCCGGAACATGTGATCGCAGCTCATCCACCAGCCGCCTATGTCCTCGTACATCGGGCTGAGCGGGTGGGGGCAGTGCAGGTCGTCGTAGACCCAGAAGAGTTCCTTCTCGGCCTCCGAGGCCCATTCGACCGGGAAGTTCTTGTCCCCGAGGAACTGCCCAAGCACTTCCTCGCCCGGCCCAATGAACTTGGTGGTAGCCGCCATTGTCATTGCCTCCGCTTACAGGTGCACTTGACGTCGGCATCGCGCGTGCGACGAAGTCTAGGTCGCGGCGATGCCGGCCGTGCGGTTTGCAGTTGTTCCGTGAGTCGTGCCGCCACTCCTGATTGAGGGTTCGCCGGGGCTCGACGCTGGCGGGGTGGCCGCGGATTCGGCAACCGCCGTTCCCGTCGTTCACCAGGCCGGGGCCTTCTCGCCGTGACGGGCGGCGAGGGTCCCTTGCTGGCGGTAGCGGCGCTTCGAGTTCAACCAGACCGCCCAGAGAGGCGTTGAACGGCGCCGAACAGTCCGCGCGTGATGCGGGGGGCGCCCCTGGTTGAGTGGGTTACTTCTTCGCCGGGCGCGGGAACATGATCACGACGTTGAACCAGCCGAGGAAGGCTCCAAGCATCCCACCCAGGAAGGCGGTGATGGCGCAGTAGGCCACGATCGCATACGGGAGCGTGTCTGCGCTGACGTTGAAGTCCTTGAACCATCCAAGGAAAGTGCCCGTGAAGTAGCAGGCAAGGAACATCGTGATGCCATTGAAGAACGGCAGCGTGCCGGTAAGCGTCACGGGCACCCACTTCATGGCATAGATGAGGATGCAGAAGCCGATGAAGAAGGACACAAAGAGCGCCACGTTGTTGTTCGTCAGGGTCTGAAGGCCAAAGTCGAGAACCTTGCCGTCGCCAAGGATCTTTACGAGAACCTGGTAGAACGCGCCAATCAACGCTACGCCGACGACGCCGAGGGTGTACGCGGGCACCATGATCTTCAGCGCGGAAGGCTTGGCACCGAGGACGAAGTACTCGGCCCACACGATGAACGCTGCCCACAGGGGCAGATCAAGCTTGTCGAGCCAGATCCCGAACGGCAAGGCCACCACGACGGTGATTGCGACAGCCAGCCAGAGCGGGATCGTGTTCTTGGTTTCAGTCTCTGTCGCCACACTAAACCTCCATCTCCTGCCAGCCAGGCGGCTGGTCGACCTAGCAACGTTTACGCAGCCCGGCCCGCTCGGGAACGCAACGCCCGCTGCGCCGCGAGGCGCAGCAAGTGCCGTCAAGCGCTCAAGCGAGACCTCCTGCCGAGGTCGAACAATCGACCGCGAGTTCCGGACAAGCAAGTGCCGTTCGGCACTTTTCATCGATCATCGATTATACTGACGCTGTAGAGGAGTCGCCAACCCCGGAGGCTCGGGAGACCTGGAGGCATACCCGTGACGTCGGTCGATTGTCCGCTGCTGCGCACGACTCGAGTCGGGCAGACGGACTACTGGAACGACTCGTGCGCGGCAGACGAGCTTGCCTACGCGATCGAGCGAGGAGCGACCGGCGCCACGTCGAACCCATCTATCGTTCTCGACGTGATGGGCAAGGAGAAAGCGGTCTGGGTGCCGCTGGTGCGCGAGCTCGCCGCCGCGAACCCACGCTGGACGGAGGTCGAGCTCACCTGGGCGACGATCGAGGCGATGGCAGTCCGAGGGGCGGGCGTGCTGGCGCCGGTCTTCGAGCGGGAGCATGGGCGGAAGGGCCGCATCTCGGTGCAGACGAACCCGGCCAACTACCGGGACCCGGACCGCATGGTGGAGCAGGCGCAGCGTTTCCACGCCCTCGCCCCGAACATCCAGGTCAAGTTCCCGGCCACGTCTGCCGGCATCGCCGCCATCGAGGAGGCGACGGCCCGGGGCGTGAACATCAACTCAACGGTTTCGTTCACCGTCCCCCAGGCCCTGGCCTCGGCCGAAGCGGTCGAGCGCGGGCTGGCCCGGCGAGCCGCCGAGGGCGGCGACGTCGCGTCGATGACGCCGATCTGCACACTCATGATCGGCCGCCTCGATGACTGGATGAAGGCGCTCGTGGAGCGGGACGACCTGGCGGTGGACCCGGGCGCGCCAAACTGGGCGGGCATCGCCGTCTTCAAGCGTACGTACCAGATCTTCCGCGAGCGCGGCTATCGCAGCCGCCTGCTCGCGGCAGCCTACCGCCACCGCCTCCACTGGACCGAGCTGGTCGGGGGCGACCTGGCGATGACGCTCACGCACCCGTGGCAGGTTCGCTTCAACGCGAGCGGCATCGAGCCGCAGTCGCGGATCGACGAGCCGGTCGATCCCGCGATCGTCGCCGAGCTGTCCGCGCGCATCCCCGATTTCGTGCGCGCTTACGAGCCTGGCGGCCTGTCGATCGCCGAGTTCGACACCTATGGCGCCACCGTTCGGACCCTCCGTAACTTCATCAAGTCGTACCACGACCTGACGGCACTGATCCGCGACATCGTCCTGCCAGATCCGGACCTCCGGGCCCGCTGACGGCGCCGGTCGAGCACGCCCTGAATCAAGGAGACGCACACGTGACCACTCAGATGCACCGCCGGGCCGCAGCCGGGTCAGCGGAGCCCCTACCGATCCTGAGTCACTGGATCAACGGACGGCCGGTAGCGGTCGCCCCAGAGCAGACGGGGCCCGTCTTCAACCCGGCCACCGGGGACGTCATCGGCCGGGTCCCGCGGGGTGGTGCCGTCGAGGTCGACGCTGCCGTCACCGCGGCCCGGGCTGCCTTCCCGGCCTGGCGCGACACTCCACTCATCGCTCGCAGCGGGATCTTCTTCGCCTACCGCGCCCTCGCCTACGAGCACCGCGAGGAACTCGCCGCCCTAATCACCCGCGACCATGGGAAGACGTTCCCGGACGCCCTGGCTGAGGTGGTGCGCGGCCTCGAGACGGTCGAATTCGCCTGTGGGCTGCCCGTCCACCTGGCCGGCACGAACACCCCGAACGTCGCGACGAGGGTCGATACCCGCACCCTGCGCCAGCCTCTGGGAGTGGCCGCCGGCATCACGCCCTTCAACTTCCCGGCGATGGTCCCGATGTGGATCTACCCGCTCGCGCTCATGACCGGGAACACGTTCATCTGGAAGCCCTCCTCGCACACCCCGGGCGCCACGCAGCTCCAGGCCGAGCTGTGGAAGGAGGCGGGTCTCCCCGACGGCGTCTTCAACATCGTCTACGGCGGCCGCGAGGCCGTCAACGCCATCCTCGAGCACCCGGGCATCAACGCCATCCAGTTCGTCGGCTCCACGCCGGTCGGTCGGCACGTGTTCGAGACCGGCACAAGGCACGGAAAGCGGGTCGGCGCCTACACCGCCGCCAAGAACGCGATGATCGTCCTGCCGGATGCCGACATGGAGCTGGCCGCAGACTCGGCCATCGCCGCGGGCTACGGCTCTGCCGGCGAGCGCTGCATGGCCCAGACGCTCGTCATGACCGTGGGCGACGCGGGCGAGCGCCTGCGCCCGATGCTGGAAGAGCGGATCGGCAAGCTCAAGATCGGCCCCGGCATGGATCCGGGCGTCGACATGGGCCCGATCTACTCGGCCGAACACCGCGCCTCGATCATCGAATGGATCGACAAGGGCGTGGCGGAAGGGGCCGAGCTGGTCGCCGACGGACGGAGCTTCCGCCATCCCGATCATCCGAACGGGTTCTACCTGGGCGTGACGCTTTTCGACCACGTCACCCCGGAGATGAGCATCTACCAGGAGGAGATCTTCGGGCCAGTGCTCGGCATCGTCCGGACGAGCACCTTCGACGAGGCGGTCGGGCTCATCAACGCTCACAAGTACGGCAACGGCACCGCCATCTTCACAACCGACGGCGGGGCGGCCCGCCGCTTCGAGCTCGAGGTCGACGTGCCGATGATCGGCATAAACGTGCCGATCCCGGTACCCGCCGGCTATCTCTCCTTCGGCGGGACGCGCGGGTCGGCCTTCGCCGACCTGCAGATGCGGGGCGAGGACTCGATCCGATTCTTCACCCAGCAGAAGGAGGTGACCGTTCGCTGGCCCGAGCCCGGCAAGCGCGGCGCGCTGAGCCTCGTCTTCCCGGGCAACTGAGCTTGTCCCGCCCGTCCCCGACGATCAGATCACAGGAGTGAGAGCGATGAATCCACTGGACGCCTTCCGGCTGGACGGCCGCGTCGCCTTCGTCTCCGGCGGCGGCGGGGCGATCGGATCGGCCGTCGCAGCGGCCCTCGGCGCAGCCGGCGCCCGGGTCGTCGTCGGCGACATCGACCGGGGCAATGCCGACGCGGCTGCCGCGAAGGTCCGGGAAACTGGGGCCGAGTGCCTCGCCTTCGCCGCCGACATCACCAGGGAGGCGGAGGCGGAGCGGATCGTGGCCGCGGCCGTCGAACGCTTCGGCCGCCTGGACATCATCATCAACGCCGTCGGCGGCGGGGCGGGCAAGGTTCTCTTCGATGCCCAGGAGTATCCCCGCGATGCCTGGGACTGGATCATGGAGCTGAACCTGCGTAGCACGCTGGTGGCGACTCAGGCCGCGGTACGGGCGATGATCAAGGCCGGCCAGGGCGGCCGGGTCGTCAACATCAGTTCGGTCCGGGCTCAGCTCGGCATCAACGCCGGTTACTCGGCGTACGTGGCGGCCAAGGGCGCCGTCAGCTCGCTGACCCGCCAGTGGGCGACGGAATGGGCGAAGCACGGCATCACCGTCAACGCCATCGCCCCGACCTTCGTCGACACGCCCCAGGTGGCGATGCTGCTCGGCGACCCGGCGTTCAAGGCGAGCCTCGTCAATCGGGTCCCGCTCGGCCGCGTCGGCGAGACGAGGGATCTCGTCGGGGCCGTCCTCTTCTTCGCCTCGGGCGCCTCGTCGTTCGTCACGGGCCAGATCCTCACGATCGACGGCGGCCTCACTGCGACTCAGTAGCGGACACAAGGGAGCCATCCAGATGGAGCAGGTGACGGGCAACATCTTCACCGAGACGAAGCTGCGCGGCTGCAATCCGAGCTTCGTCACCACGTCGGACGGTGTCGTTGTCATCGACACGCCCCAGCTGCCGACTAAGGCCGTCGCGATGCGCAAGGAGGCCGAGACTCACGGCCCGATCCGCTACGTCATCAACACCGAGCACCACGTCGACCACATCTTCGGCAACTACTACTTCAAAGGCGCCGGCACCGTGGTCAACCACCAGGGCTTGTACGACAACTTCATGGTCGTCTACCCGGAGCTCGACCCATTCGCCTACGCCTACGAGGCTCTTCCCACGCCCAATGGCAAAGGTACTGATCTCGACGATCCCGCCGGCGTGGCGCTGTGGCCCGATCGGGACGAGTACTACGCCGACCCGAACAAGGGCAAGATCGTCTTCACCGGCGACCTGACCCTTCGCGTCGGTGACCACACGTTCCATTGCCTCCACACCCCGGGGCACACCCCCGGCCAGATCGCGGTCCACGTCCCCGAGGAGCGCACGGTCTTCACCGGCGACACGATCTTCTCGCAGTGCCAGACCTGGCTGATGACCTCCAATGTGGACCAGTGGATCGCGTCGCTCGAGCGGATCCGCGCCCTCGATGTGGATCACGTCGTGCCGGGTCACGGTCCGGTCACCACGAAGAAGTCCTTGGAGATGCAGCGAGCCATTCTCCTCGAGTGGAAGACGGCCGTCGCCCTGGCAGTAGCCAGGGGCTGGTCTCGGGAGGAGACGGTGGCCCGGGTCAACTTCGCCGATCGCTGGCCGGTCGACATCGGCCAGGGTTACATGATGGATTACATCCAGACGCTGAATGCCGGATCGCTGTGGGACAAGCTCACGGCGACCCCGGCGGCGCCGGCACGCTGAACGGCGATCTCCTCGTCGCGGCATAGCCGGGCTGCGTGCCGGTGGTCGCCCGGCGTGCCAAACAACCGGCCACCCCGAAGCTCGGGGCGGGGAATGAAAGGACACTCGGGACCGTGACCCTCGTCTTCGACCTCGACCACGACCATGGCCTGCCGCTGAAGGATCTGAAGAACCTGATCGGCGGCAAGGCGGCGAACCTGAACGTCATGGCGACGCAGCTGAAGCTGCCCGTCCCGCCCGGCTTCGTGGTCACCACGGCCACCTGCAACGCCTATCTGGCGGGCGGCTGGCCGGACGGCCTGGACGCGGAGCTGCGCCAGCACATGGCCCGGACCGAGGCCGTGGTGGGCCGTCGGTTTGGCGATCCCAGGGATCCGCTGCTGGTCAGCGTCCGCTCCGGCGCCCCGGTCTCGATGCCCGGGATGATGGACACGATCCTCAACCTGGGCCTCAACGAGGCCACGACGGGGGGACTTGGGGCCGTGTCCGGCGACCCCGCCTTCGCCCGCAACTGCCACGAGCGCTTCACCCATATGTTCAAGGACATCGTCGGCGCGGAGGTCGTCCCCGACGATCCATGGCTGCAGCTACGGGCCGCGGTCGAGGCGGTCTTCCGATCCTGGAAGGGCGATCGCGCTCGCACCTACCGCAAGCATGAGCACATCCCCGACGACCTGGGCACGGCCGTGACGGTCCAGACCATGGTCTTTGGCAACCGCGGATCCGATTCCGGCACCGGCGTGCTCTTCACTCGTGACCCCGCCACCGGCGAGAACCGCCTGTCCGGCGACGTGCTGTTCAACGCGCAGGGCGAGGACGTCGTAGCCGGCACTCATCGGACGGAGCCGGTGTCCGTGCTGGACACGAGGCTGCCCGCCGTCGGCCGCGAGTTGCGGGACTACGCCGCCCAGCTCGAGCGGCACTACGCCGACATGTGCGACATCGAGTTCACTATCGAGCAGAGCAAGCTCTGGATGCTGCAGGTTCGGGTTGGCAAGCGGACGGCCCGCGCGGCGCTCCACATGGCGATCGACATGGCCGAGGATTCCACCTTCCCGCTCACTCGGGCTGAGGCGGTGAAGCGCGTGGTCTCGAACCTGGAGCGACCGCCGCTGATCAGTCGGCGGGTCGGAGGCTGGCCGGTGCCCCTGGCCGCAGGCAAAGCCGCGTCCCCCGGAATCGCTCACGGCGAGATCGTGACCACGCCCGACGCCGCCCAGGCGGCGGCCGCCGAAGGGCGGAAGGTGATCCTAGTCCGCACGGCAACCTCGCCCGACGACATCCACGGAATGGAGGTCTCGGCCGGTGTTCTCACGGCCTCCGGCGGGCTCAACAGCCATGCGGCAGTCGTCGCCCGCGGCTGGGAGATCCCGGCGGTCGTAGGCGCGGAGGCGATCGAAGTCCACGACGCGGGCATCAACGTCGGCGTGGCAAGCCTGGTCAGCGGCCGGGTCATCACCATCGACGGCAGCACCGGTGAAGTCTTCGAGGGCCAGCTGGCGTACTGCTGCGACGTCGTACCTGAAGCCAGCACGCTCCTGGCCTGGGCCGGCGAGCTGGGGATCGCCATCGGCGAGGCTGGCGACGCGGCCAAGGCCGCGGCCGAAGCACCCGCCCCGCAGTCGGCGGCCCCGGCCGCCGCAGCCGAGTTGACAGCCGATGACGTGCTGCGGGGTCTCCTCATCAAAGGCCTCGTCACGCCCGAGGGCCTGGCCACTACCCTGTCGAGCTCCGCCGAACCTGTCCTGCCCTTCATCGACGGCCTGGTTGCCGAGGGCCTGGCCGAGACCTCGGCCGGCGCCTTCCGGCTGACTGGAGAGGGCAAGCTGCGGGCCCTCGACGTCTTCGCCGCGGACCGCGACCGTAGCGGAGGCGAGGAAGCCTGCGTGGCCGCACTGGATCGCTTCCTCCTGCTCGACTGCAGGATGAAGGACCTGGTCACTGCCTGGCAGGTCCGCGACGTCGCCCAGCAGGTTTTCAACGACCACACTGACGCCGCGTACGACGCCTCCATACTCGAGCAACTCGGCGCCCTCCACGGCGATGTCGTCGACTGGCTGACCCCGCTCGGCACCAGGCTCGCGCGGATCGGCGGCTATCGCGAACGGCTGGAGGGCGCCCTGGCCCGCGCCCGGGACGGCGACCAGAAGTACGTGGCATCGCCCCGCGTCGACAGCTATCACAGCGTCTGGTTCGAGCTGCACGAGGACCTGATCCGGCTATCCGGTCGCCGGCGCACCGACGAGGCCGCCGCCGGCCGGGCCTGACGGACACGCAACGACATCGAGCATCCGACCTGCTGAGGTCGGCCAGAACGGCGGAAGGACACGCCGCGCGACGAAGCGAGGACGTCATGTTCACGCGAATGAGCCGGGCCCAGACCGCGATCACGCCCATGCCCGGTCGCAACTGGCACTCCTACATCGGCCCTCAAACCGCCCCAACCACGCATCTCTCGATGGGCGTCTCCGTCTACGAGCCAGGAGCGCGCCCCACTGGCCACGTGCACGAGGCCGAGGAGGAGACGGTCTATTGCATCTCCGGACGGGGCAGGCTCATCTGCGAAGCGGGCCCGGCCGAGCTCGAGGCCGGCGTCGCGGTCTTCATCCCGGCCGGGACGTTCCACGCCACCGAGTGCGACGGACCGGAGCCGCTCGAACTCCTGTGCGTCTTCACGCCGCCGGTCGTGCCCGGCTCCTACGAGAAGAAGACGAAGGGTTGACCCGTTCGCAGGGCCGAGGCGGCAGCCATGGGCCGCCCGGGCTCGAGTTCGGGGACCAGGCAAAGCCACCAGCGCGGAGAGCCGCCGGAGATGACCGCTGACGAAGCAGCAGCTCGAGCAAGGACCCTCTTCCTAGAGGAGTCCCACCCATTCGGTTGCGCAGAGACGACCTTCATGGTTCTCAAGGAGGCCTTCGGCCTGCCCGATCCCCTGGACCCCTCGGCGGCGATGGCTCTCAACGGCGGCGTTGCCTACAGCGGCGGCGTCTGCGGCGCGATCTCCGGAGCTTCGCTGGCCGTGGGACTCCTGGCCTCGCGGCGGTTCAAGAGCCACGCTCGCGCCAAGCGCGTGGCCCGCGAGGTCATCGCCCGCCTCATGGACGACTTCCAGGCCGAGCACGGCGCAGTCGACTGCCGGGCTCTGGTGGGCCGCGAGATCCGCACTCCGGAGCAGCATCGGGCCTTCATCGACAGCGGGATCTGGCGAGTCACGTGCATGAGCCAGATCGAGTTCGTTGTCCGCGCCCTGGCGCCCCTGCCGATGGGAAAGGCCCCGACATGATGGGGCGGTCCGACCGACCTGGCTTTCGGTCGAGCGTGTGGAGGAGTATGATCGATTATCGATTACGAGCGGCGAGGACCGTCCCCTCCCGGCCTCGGTTGCCGTCATGAGCACGAGGAATCCGATGCCGGAGCCAGACGTCTTCATGCCCGGCCCCAACGATGGCTCTCGTCAGACGGTGTCGGACAGGTTCGATCCGCGCGATTTGTCGGGCAGTTCTCGCCCGCAGCCGGGCCCGGTTCTCGCGGGCGCGGGCTGCGCTCCAGAGGAAGGGTCATGACCACCACAAAGCAAGACCCGGAGATCAGCCGCCTGGAAGAGACCGCCCGGCGCATTCGCGTGGAGATCATTCGGGCCGTGAACCAGGCCAAGGCCGGGCACCTGGGCGGTCCGCTCTCCGCGGCGGACATGCTCGCCGCGCTCTACTTCCGCGTCATGCGAATTCGACCCGAGGAACCCGGCTGGCCGGATCGCGACCGGTTCGTTCTCTCGAAGGGCCACTCGTCGATCGGTCTCTATGCGACGCTCGCCCTGCGCGGCTACTTCCCCGTCGAGGAGCTCGCGACCTTCGATTCGGCCGGGTCCCGGCTGCAGGGGCATCCGGACATGACGAAGCTGCCCGGGCTGGACATGTCCACCGGATCGCTCGGCATGGGCATCTCGGCCGGTCTTGGGATCGCCCTCGGGGCGCGCCTGACCGGTCGGAGCAACGTTCGCACGTACGTCATGCTCGGCGACGGCGAGTGCCAGGAAGGCGAGGTCTGGGAGGCGGCAATGGTCGCGGCCCGGTACGGCCTCGACACGCTGATCGCGATCGTCGACCACAACAAGCTCCAGCAGTACGGCTGGGCCGGGGAGGGACCCGACGGCCGCCTGCCACCGGAGACGCCGGGCGAGCTCGTGGCGAAGTGGACGGCTTTCGGCTGGCGGGTCCTCGAGGTCGACGGCCACTGCATGCCCGCCGTCGTGGAGGTCCTCGATCGAGCGCGCGAAGGCGACGGCCGGCCGACGGTCGTGATCTCCCACACCGTCAAGGGCAAGGGCGTCTCGTTCATGGAGGGCCACTACTACTGGCACACGCGAACGTTCACTTCGGACGAGTTCGCCACGGCAATGGCCGACCTGGGCGAACCTGTGGCCGCGACGAATGGAGGCGCTCGATGACGCTGCCGCTCGGTCGCGCCATGCGCGAGGTGTTCGGCGAGACCGTCAGCGAGCTGGCCGACACGAACCCCCGCATCGTCATGCTCGACGCCGACGTGGGCAGCTCGACCAGGGCCGACATCTTCGAGCACCGCCACCCGGATCGCTATCTACAGATGGGCATCGCAGAGCAGAACATGCTTGGCGTGGCCGCGGGCCTGGCGACGACGGGCCTGATCCCATTCGTGAGCACGTTCGTCGCTTTCGCCGTGGTCCGGCCTCTCGACCAGATCCGCGTCCTCATTGCCCAGACGGGGCTCAACGTGAAGATCACCCCCGGCTACGCCGGGCTCTTCACGGGCGTCACCGGCAAGACGCACCTGATCGTGGACGACGTCTCGATCATGCGGGCGATGCCGGGCATGGTCACCGTCTGCCCCGCCGACGACATCGAGGCCGGCCAGGCCCTGCGCTGGTGCGCTTCCTACCACGGGCCGGTCTACGTTCGGCTCGTTCGGGACGCGACCCAGCGGCTCTTCGACGGCTCCTACTCGTTCGAGTTCGGCCGAGCCGTCGTGGTCCGCGACGGTCGCGACGTGACGCTGATCAGCACCGGCACGCAGACGCCGCGCGTCGTCGACGCCGCGGAGCTGCTTGCCATAGAGGGCATCGAAGCCCACGTGCTCCACGTTCCGACGATCAAGCCACTCGACGTAGCGGCGATCGTCGCGGCGGCGGATAGGACGGGGTGCGTGGTCACCGTTGAAGAGCACACCGTCATCGGCGGCCTCGGCGGCGCCGTGGCCGAGGCCCTTTCCGAGCATCGCCCGACCTTCGTCAAGCGGCTGGGCATGCAGGACGTTTTCGGCGAGTCGGCATCCAACGCGGCGCTGCTCGAGCTGTACGGCCTGTCAGCGGCCCGCGTATCGGAACAGGTCGCGACGATCTGCCGCACCAGGGGGAAGGAGGTGGCCGCTCAGAGCTGAACTGGCAACTGGAGCATGCCGCCGCCCGTTGAACGGCGCGGCGGCCGGCGGCCGGAACGCGGCCGAAGTGCTCCGGAGGAGAGAGTCTTGTGATCGTCGGCGCTCTCGCATGGAGGAACCAGGGACGGGTTCGTCAAGGGTTCTTCCGTCGGCAGGGCCCGCAGGCCTTCGTAGTCGACATCTGGTCACGACGGCACCCGCCTTCACTCCCGCCTCGGGACCCTGACGGGCTCAGGTCGGACCCATCATTACCGTGCCGGGCAGGCTCGGCAGTGCCATTCGCTGTCGCGAGTCTTGCCCTCCAGCGGCAGCCAATCTGAAGCGGCCGTCCGCGGTCGTCGCCTCACTTCCCGATGCGCAACGCGCCCGGGGTGACTGATGGACGGTCGAAGCACCTGCGGCGGGCAGGTCAGAAGGCCCGCAATCGAAGCGCGTGAAGGAGAGGCAATGTCGAAGACCGTCTTGTTGATCGGCACGCTGGATACCAAGGGCCGAGAGTACGCCTACGTCCGCGACCTGATTCGCGCCCGCGGGCTGAACACATTCGTGCTGGACGCCGGGATCCTGGGCGAGCCGACATTCACGCCCGATAGCCCCGCCGCTCGCACCGCCGAGGCCGGCGGAGGCTCGCTCGCCGAGCTCCGCGAGAAGCACGATCGAGGCCACGCGATCGAGACCATGGGCCTGGGCGCGCGCGCCCTCGCGGTCAAGCTCGCCGCCGAGGGCAAGTTCGATGGCGTCATCAGCATGGGCGGCTCGGGTGGCACGTCCATCGGGAGCACAGCCATGCAGGCGCTCCCAGTAGGAATGCCCAAGCTCATCTTGTCCACCATGGCCTCGGGCAACGTGGGTCCGTACGTCGGCGTCAAGGACATCACGATGATGCACTCCGTCGTCGACGTCTCCGGGCTGAACCGTCTATCGCGTCGCATCTTCGCGAACGCCGCCGGAGCCATCTCCGGAATGGTCGAGCAGACGATGCCGAAGAGCGAGGAGAAGCCGCTGATCGGCGCGACGATGTTCGGCGTCACGACGCCGTGCGTCGACCGTGTCCGGGCGCGGATGGAGGCGAGCGGCTACGAGATGCTCGTCTTCCACGCGGTCGGCAGCGGCGGCCGGTCATTCGAGGCGCTCATCTCGGACGGTGTATTCGATGGCGTGACGGACATCACGACCACCGAATGGTGCGACGAGCTGGTCGGCGGCATCCTGTCGGCCGGACCGGAGCGCCTCGACGCCGCCGCCCGGACCGGCACTCCCCAGGTCGTCTCGCTCGGCGCCCTGGACATGGTCAACTTCGGCCCTCGTGCCACCCTGCCGGAGAAGTTCGAGAACCGGAACATCTACATTCACAACCCCGAAGTGACGCTCATGCGCACCACGCCGGAGGAGTGCGCGAAGCTCGGCGAGATCATCGCCAAAAAGCTCAACAAGACGACGGGACCCACTGCGCTGTTCCTGCCGCTCAAGGGCGTGAGCGCGATCGACGTCGAGGGCATGCCGTTCTACGACCCCGCGGCCGATGCCGCGTTGTTCGGGGCGATCCGCGCCAACCTCGATCGCAAGAAGGTCGAGCTGGTCGAGCTCGACCTCGCCATCAACGACCCCGCCTTCGCCGATGCGATGGTCGATCGCCTGCAGAAGATGCTCGCGAAGTAGTAACGAGAATCCGCTAAGTCACGGAATCCTCGAAGGAGGAACGACCATGCCATTCATCCCTCGCGCCGAAGTCGTGCGGCGACTTCGTGCGCAGGCTGCCACCGGCAAGCCGATCGTCGGCTGCGGTGCCGGCACCGGGATCTCGGCCAAGATGGCCGAGGCCGGCGGCTGCGACCTGATCATCATCTACAACTCGGGACGCTACCGGATGGCCGGCCGGGGCTCCCTCGCCGGCCTGCTTGCGTACGGCGACGCCAACGGCATCGTCGTGGACATGGCCTCGGAGGTCCTGCCGGTCGTCAAGGACGTGCCGGTCCTCGCGGGCATCAATGGAACCGACCCGTTCCGGCTCATGCCGGTCTTCCTCAAGCAACTCAAGGAGATGGGCTTCGACGGCGTCCAGAACTTCCCGACCGTTGGCCTGATCGACGGCAACTTCCGGGCCAACCTCGAAGCGACCGGGATGGGCTACGACAAGGAGATCGAGGCGATCCGGCTGGCCCACGAGATCGACCTGTTCACCTCGCCCTATGTCTTCAACGCCGACGACGCGAAGGCCATGGCGAAGGCCGGCGCCGACCAGCTCGTGGCCCACGTCGGCCTGACCACGGCCGGGACCATCGGCGCCGGCGTGGCCCTCACACTCGACCAGGCGATCGACCGGGTCATGGCGGTCGCCGAGGCCGGTCGCTCGGTCCGCAAGGACATCCTCGTCATCTGTCACGGCGGCCCGTTCGACGAACCGGAAAACGTCGGGTCGGCGCTCGCGCGGATGCCAGGCGTTCAAGGGTTCTTCGGTGCCTCCAGCATCGAGCGCCTGCCGACCGAGCGAGCGATCCGCGGCCAGGTCAAGGAGTTCAAGCAGCTCAAGCTCGCCCCCGCCGTCGGGGCGTAGGTCGAGCCGCACTGGTTCAACCATAGGTGGCGGGGCCCAGGACGACTGGCGCCCCGCCACCCCATGCATGGCCCGGCTCTTGGACGTTGCCTGCGCAGCCGAGGAGCCGCTCGAAACGGAGGCCCAGGTCTATGGAGATTGATGTGGCGCTCGTGCCGTCCGAGGCACGCTCCTGGAGCGGGACCGTCTGCATCGTCATCGACGAGTTGCGGGCCAGCTCCACGATCACCACGATCCTGGACCAGGGCTGCTCGCGGCTCTACGTCACCGCCGGACTGCAGCGGGCGCGAAGCCTGGCCCGGGAGCACGACGCGCTCCTGGTCGGTGAGCGGCACGGCTACCGGCCGCCCGGCTTCGACTTCGACAACTCCCCCGCTGAGATCGCCCGCGGCGACGTCCGGGGGCGCGTCGTCGTCCTCTCCACGTCGAACGGCACGAAGGTCCTGGGCTGGATGGCGGGCGCGCCTGCGACACTCGTCGGGTGCCTGCTGAACGCCCGCGCCTGCGCCGAAGCCTCAGTGAGCTTGGCCGAGCCGATTGGCGCTCGGGTCGGCGTCGTCTGTGCCGGCACCCTCGGCCGTTTCGCCCTCGACGACGTAGTCGCGGCCGGCGTCCTCGTGGAGCGGCTCGTCGAAGCGCTCCGGGCACGTGGCGCCGACGCCAGCCTGACGGAAGCGGCTGTCGCTGCCGTCCAGCTCCGCGGGAGTTACCCCGATGTGATCACGCCGCTCCGCGAATCCGTCGCCGGCCGGCTCGTCACAGAGCTCGGCGCCGGTGACGACGTCCCCTTCTGCGCGCGGATCGACGTCAGCATGACCGTGCCGGTGCTGCGACCCGGCAGGCCGCTCGCCATCGAGCGCCTTATCGCGACCGCGAACTAGGAGACCAGACGGCATGCGAGCCCGGCTGAGCGGCACGCGAGCGCGCCCGTACCTGCTGCTGATCTGCCTTGCTTTCGTCTGGGGCGTCCACTGGCCGGTCGCCAAGATAGGCCTGCGCGATCTGCCGCCGTTCACGTACGGCGCTCTCCGAGTAGCGACCGGGCTGGCCGTGATCGTTGGCGTCCTGGCCGTGCGGCGCGGCCTGCGGCTCCCCTCTCGCCACGACGTCCCGGTCGTCCTCTCGGTCGGCATCGGCCAGATGGCCGCCGGAATCGCGCTGATGAACTTTGCCCTGCCGATGATCTCGGCCGGCCGCTCCTCGATCCTGGTCTACACGATGCCTCTCTGGGTCGCGCTCATCCAGCTCCCGATGCTGCGCGCGGGGGGCGCCCGGCGGCAGGTCGGCGGGTTGCTCGTCGGGCTGGCCGGGATCGCCATGCTGCTCAACCCGCAGGCCATCGACTGGCAGTCCTCGGGTCAGCTGCTCGGGAGCGCGGCGCTCCTCTTCAGCGCGGTGCTGTGGGCAGTCACGACGATCCATCTCCGCCGCCACGGGTGGCGCGGGTCGCCGCTCGACCTCATGCCGTGGCAGCTCTTCGTCGCGCTGGTGCCGCTCGTGATCGCGGCACTCGCCCTGGAGTCGGGCCGCGCGATCCACTGGGAGCCGACGGCCGTCGCCGCCGTTCTCTACAGCGGTCCGCTCGCCACCGCCCTTGCCTTCTGGCTGAGCCAGTCCATCTCGCGTTCCCTCAGCCCGCTCGCCACGACGATGGGCTTCCTGGCCGTCCCGGTCGTAGGCCTCGCCTCATCGTGGATCATGCTCGGCGAGCCGCTCACGGCGCTGGACCTAGCCGGCGCCGCGACCACGTTCCTGGGAATAGTCGTGGTCTCCATGTCGACCGACGCCACACGCCGAGCGCCGCGCGTGAGCGCGAACTCGACGGTCGCGCGAGCCGAGCCATGAGCGCGGCGGGGTTGGGCCTCGAGCCGGGCGGCGAATGGCGGACGTGCGCCGCCGGGTCGGCTGACGGCTTCGCCGACCACGGCCGAATCGGCCAACGCCCGAAGTGCTCGAACGTTATCCTTGGTCGAGAATAACGCTCGGAGTGGAGATGACCGGAACCAAATCGGGCACGCCCGTCGAGGGATCGAGCCCTGCAGGGATCCGTCCCGCACAGCGAATCTGGCTGCACGACCAAGGAATGCCTGTCTTTGGTGTCGGGATTCGCGAGCTGCTCGTCCGGGTCGAGGCGACGGGATCGCTCCGTCACGCCGCCTCCGACATGGGCATGGCATACAGCAAGGCCTGGCACATCGTGCGTCGGGCGGAGGAGCACCTTGGCTTCGACTTGCTCGAGCGCCGCATCGGCGGCGCACGTGGCGGTGGCTCAGGTGTATCCGATGAAGGGAGGTGGCTCGTCGGGGCCTTCGGCGCGGTGCTCGACGAAGCCGACAAGGTGCTGGACGAGCTCTACGAGAAGCACTTTGGCGACTGGAAAGGCAGGAGTGGCGACAAGCGAATGGATAAAGCGCCGCAATCGATGTCCTCCCCACGACAAGACTGAGAGGTCTTCGAGCGTGATCCGATCGTTCATTCGACTGACCGCGGCCGCCGTCCTGCTGGTCGGCGCCTGCTCGAGTTCTGGGTCTACGGCGGCACCCGGCGCTGCGTCGAGCGCGAACCCGAGCAGCGGCCCGGTCGCGATCACCGACGCGATGGGTCGCCAGGTGACGTTTGCGTCTCCTCCGATGCGGATCGTCATCGCCGGCAAGGCTCTGTTCATGGTCGCCGACGCCGTCTATCTCTTCCCCGAGGCGTCGTCGCGCGTGGTCGCCCTCGGCAGCACTGTCCAGAACAAGCTTTCATTCATCCCCGCGATCGATCCCAACTACGGCAGCAAGACGATCCTCGACGGCACGGCCGGCGCGGAACAGATCGCGGCCGCCAGGCCGGACGTCGTTCTCCTGAAGAGCAGCAACGCCGACACGCTCGGCAAGCCGCTCGAGGCGCTCGGCGTGAAGGTGGTCTACGTCGACTTCGAGACGCCGGACCAGTACGCGCGGGACCTCGGCACGCTCGGGCGGCTCTTTGGCGATGATCCGAAGGCTCAGCAGCTCATCTCGTACTTCCAGCAGCAGACGAACAGCGTCACCACCGCGGTCGCACGCATCGAGGATGCCCAGAAGCCCAGGGTGCTGATGCTCTATTACTCCAACAAGAACGGCACGGTCGCGTTCAACGTGCCGCCCCTCAGCTACATCCAGAGCACCGCGGTCCAGCTCGGCGGCGGCCAACTCGTGTGGAAGGACGCCCAGCTCGGCAATGGCTGGACCACGGTCACGCTCGAACAGATCGCGGCCTGGGATCCCGATCAGATCTTCGTCATCGTCTACTCCGGCAACGTGAACGATGTCGTGACCAAACTCGAGGCCGATCCGCAGTGGCAGGCGCTGGATGCGGTCAAGCGGGGCGCGATCTACGGCTTCCCCGGCGACTACTACAGCTGGGACCAGCCCGATCCTCGCTGGGTGCTGGGCCTCACCTGGCTCGCCGCGAAGATGCACCCCGACCGATTTGCGAGTCTCTCCATGGACGCCGAGATTCGGAGCTTCTACAAGGATCTGTATGGCATGGACGACGCGGCATATGACATCAACGTGAAGCCGTACCTCACCGGCAGTCTGCCTTGAGCCGGAGCGCCGCCGCGGTGAGTACGCCCCCGGCGTGGAGCTGGGGTGCGACGACGGCCACTCGCAAGCTGGCGCTGATCGCCGCGCTCCTCGGTGTCGCCGTCGCGATGTCGCTCCTCATCGGCCGCTATCCCAGCCCTGGGATCATCGCGCCTGATCGGCTCGCGACCGACGACCTGGCGCAGCGCATCGTGTTCAACCTGCGGCTGCCCCGGATCCTGGTGGCACTGGCCCTGGGCATGAGCCTGTCCGCGGCAGGTGCTGTATTCCAGCAGATCTTCGCCAATCCCCTGGTGGACCCGGGATTCCTCGGCGTGTCGCAGGGCGCCGCCTTCGGGGCATCGCTGGCCATCATCTGCTGGGGCAGCACGGCCTGGCTCGTGCAGGCGTCGGCCGCGCTCTTCGCGTTCGCCGGCCTCGGGTTCTCCTACCTCCTGGCACGGCGGGCGCGGTTCGGCGGCTCCGTGCTTCGCCTCGTCTTCGCGGGCATCGCCGTGTCCGCCCTGTTCTCGGCGGGGGTCGGCGCGCTCAAGTACATGGCCGACCCGCTGAGCCAGCTCCCGGAGATCACCTTCTGGCTCCTGGGTGGATTGGCCAGCATCACCTGGCCCCAGTTCTGGTCGATCGCGCCCGTCGTGTTCGTGAGCCTGTTCGTCGTGTACCGGATGCGCTGGCGCCTGAACCTTCTGTCCCTCGACGACTCGACGGCGTTCTCAATGGGTGCGGCCCCCGGGCGCGAGCGAGCGCTGCTGCTTTCCGCCGGGGTCGCGGCGACGGCAGCCGTCGTATCCGTGTGCGGGATGGTCGGCTGGGTGGGACTGATCGTCCCGCACATCGCCCGGCGCCTGTTCGGCGCAGACGCGCGGTACGCCGTTCCGGCGGCGTTGCTCATCGGCGGGCTCTTCGGCGTGCTGTGCGACGACATCGCCCGGACGCTGCTGGCGGGTGAGATTCCAATCGGCATCCTCACGTCGCTCATCGGGGCCCTGTTCTTCATCGTGATCTTCATGACCTACGGACATGGGGTAGAGCAGCGATGACGGCGCTCCTCACCTTCGACGACGTCACGTTCGGTTACGGGTCGGGCACTCGCCCGGTGCTGCAAGGGCTGTCGCTCGACATCGACGGCGGGACAGCCACCGCGATCCTGGGCCCCAACGGCGTCGGCAAGAGCACGCTGCTCCACCTGGCGCTGGGTTGGCTCCGGGCTCGAAGCGGCCGCATCCTCCTCGACGGACGGCCGCTGAACGCGTACCCGCGGCGACAGCGCGGGCAGTCGATGGCGCTCGTGCCCCAGGTCGAACGCACCCCGTTCGACTACTCGATCCTCGACTACGTCCTGCTGGCGCGCGCACCGTACCTTGCCCCGCTCGCCATGCCGGGGGCGGACGACGAGCGGATCGCCCGGGAAGCGATCGACGAGGTCGGCTTGGGCCAGCTGTGCAACCGGGCCATCACGACGTTGAGCGGCGGCGAGCGCCAGAACGCGCTGGTCGCCCGAGCCCTGGCACAGCAGCCCCGACTCTTGCTGATGGACGAACCCACGTCGCACCTGGATCTCGCGCACAAGGTACGCCTGGTCCAGCTCGTGCGCGACCGCCTCGCCAGGGGGATGACGGTGCTCCTGACGACGCACGAGCCGGACGTTGCCGCGGCCATCGCCACGCACCTCGTGTTGATGCGCGATGGGCAGGTCTGCGGTTCCGGTCCGCTTGCCGAGGTGTTCACGGCCGACAACCTGAGCGCCACGTACGGAGTGCCCGTGCAGATCGCCCGGGTCGACGGACGGCAGGCAGTGCTTTGGACATGAGCGTCGGCGCAGACGAGCGGGCCCGGCTCCGCATCGGCGGAGCGACCGACTGGGCCGCTCTCTGGCGCAACCTCGTGGTGGCCCGGGCACGATGCCTCGACGACGGATCCGCCGTCGATCCGAGGTCGCCAGGGTGCATCGACCCGTGGGAGTCGCGGGCGCGGGACTACGACGAGCGCGTGGCCCGACGCTGGACCCAGCCAGATTCGACCCGCCAGTTCGTCATGGCGCAGATCACGGAGGCCGCCACGCTGCTCGACATCGGTGCCGGGACGGGGGCGTGGACCACGCTGGTGGCCCCGCATGCCGCCCGCGTCACCGCGGTCGAGCGCTCGCCGGCCATGATCCGGGTTCTGGAGGACAACCTGGCCGTCCGGGGCCTCACGAACGTCAGCGTGGTGGAGGGATCGTGGCCGGAGGTCGCCGTCGAGCAGCACGACTTCTCGCTGTGCGCCCATGCCATGTACTGGTCCCCTGATCTCCCCGCGTTCGTTGGCCGCATGATCGCCTGCACGAGGCGAATGTGCTTTCTGGTGGTGCGGGCACCAGGCTCCCGGGGGATCATGGCGGAGGCCGCCCTCCACCTCTGGGGCCATCCGATCGACAGCCCGAACCTCACGGTCGCGGACAACGTCGTGCGCCAGATGGGGCTCCGGCACCACGTCCTCATGGAACGCGGCGGGAGCCGGGCGCCGCGACAGAGCGCCAGCTTCGAGGACGCATTGCAGCGGATGAAGCGGCACTTCGGCGTGTGCGACACGACCGAGCACGACGAGTACTTCGGTGCGCTCCTGCGCCGTCGGCTGGGCCACGAGGGCGGGCGCTACGTATGGCCGCCCGACGACGGCTCCGCCCTGATCTACTGGACCGTCCGGTGACATCATCACGCGGGCGTGGACTCCCCGACGGCCGGATCGTGATCCTCACGGGCGCACCGGGGACGGGCAAGACGACGACCTGCCGCCGACTCCTCGATCGTGCGCACGAGCTCGGGCTCGGTTGCTCAGGCATTCTCTGCCCGGCGCGCATCGATGGCGGAGTGAAGGTCGGCATCGACGTCGTGGACGTGCGCACGGAGGAGCGTCGACGCCTCGCGGAGGTGGACGAGCTGCCCGGCAGGCTGCGGGCCGGACCGTATCGATTCGACGAGGAGGCCGTGGCCTGGGGGGTCTCGCGCCTCGGCGCGGCCTGCCCGTGCGATGTCCTGATCGTGGACGAGATCGGACCGCTGGAGATGGACCTCCGAGAGGGTTGGGTCAACGCGCTCGATGTCCTGCGTGCCGGCGAGTACCGCCTCGCCGTGGCGGTCGTGCGCCCATCCCTGGTGGACGCGGTTCGGGAGGCTCTCGGCGCCCCAAGTGCGACGCCGATCCGGCGGTGCGAAGTGCCGGGTGAGGAGGCCTTGCGCGAGCTGCTGTCGCTGGTCGAGTTGGTGGCCGCCTAGGGCACGAACCCGGCGGCGGGACCCGGCTTGGCGATGACCGTCTTGAGGGCCGACCAGGCGATCGAGATCGTCGGCGTGCCGGAGGCCATGCTGGCGATGTCGCCCTGCGACCAGGTGAGCTCCAGGCCGGCGGGGGTGAAAGCCCAGGCACCGCCGAAGTCGGCCATCGTCACCGAGGCCGGCCAGGCGAGGTCCGCGCCGAGCAACGCGGTCAGCTTCGTGTGGGCCTGCGTTTGCAGCACCGGCAGCGCGGCCGCGGGGCTCGTGAACAGGTCCGGAAACTGGATCACGGCACCGGACGCGACGTTGAAGTTGATGCTCCCCGCCTGGGTCGAGGGATGGGCGGCCCCGGTGATCGAAGTCTCGACGGTGAAGCGGAGGCTGAGCAGCGAGGGCGAGAGAAAGGCGACGGAGAAATCGCCCGTGAGCTTGCTCGGTGCGTCGCCGCTGGCGACGACCGGCAGCTCTGTGCCGTTGAACGAGCTGATGAACGAGTTCACCCTGGTGGTGATGGAGTTGTTCATCGCCGTCACCACGGCCGCCGCGACACCGGAGACCACGGGCTTGCGGAACGAGACGCTCCATCGGCCGTCGGGCGCGGTAGCCGCGACGGTCGTGCTCGAGACGGTCGGCGCCGCCGCGACGGGCGTGGCCGTGGCCGTCGCCGTGGGCGCGGGCGTGCCCGTCGGCGCGACGGTCGACGGAGTCACGGTCGGTCCGGGCGTCGACGGCGGGAGCGTGATGTAGATCGTCTCCGGCGTAGCGGTGGCCTGGATGCAGCCTGTGACGGCTAGCGCCGTGCACGCGGCCACTAGCGCCAGCCCGCCGAGGCGTGTCCTCCGTCGAAGGCTTCGGCGTCCGTCAGCTTGCATGGATCCCTCCTGCCTGTCCCGATCGGGAACCTGCCCGACATCGGGCGTGAGAGGCGCAATCTTCGCAGAAACCGCCGTCGGCTTCATATTCCGAGGCAGAGGCCCGGACCGCGCTCCCTACCGGCCGATCCGATCCGTGTGCATGTAGGGCGCCAGCGCCTCCGGGACGATCAGGCTGCCGTCCGGCTGCTGGTACGTCTCGAGGATTGCGGCGACCGTCCGAGCGAGCGCCAGCCCCGAGCCGTTGAGCGTGTGCACGAGCTCGGGCTTCGCGCCGGCTTCGGGCCGATAGCGGATCGCCATGCGGCGGGCCTGGTAGTCGCGGAAGTTGGAGCACGAGCTGACTTCGAGCCAGCGCTCGACGCCAGGCGCCCAGACTTCGAGGTCGTACTTCTTGGCCTGGACGAAGCCCATGTCCCTGGTCGCCATAAGCAGGACTCGATAGGCCAGCCCCAGGCGCTGGAGGATGACCTCGGCTCGACCGGTCAGCCATTCGAGCGCCTCGGTCGAAGCCTCGGGCTTCTCGAAGAGGACCATCTCGACCTTGTCGAACTGGTGGACACGCAGGATGCCGCGGGTATCCTTGCCGGCCGCGCCGGCTTCGCGGCGGAAGCAGGGCGAGTAGGCGGCGTATCGAACCGGCAGCTGGCCGGCCTCGAAGATCTCGTCGCGATGGAGGTTCGTGACCGGAACCTCCGCCGTGGGCACGAGGTACAAATCGTCGCGCGGGACGACGTACATGAGGTCTTCTTTGTCGGGGATCTGGCCGGTGCCACGGGCCGATGCGGCGTTGACGAGGGCCGGCGGCCAGATCTCGGTCATGCCGTGCTCGGCGGTGTGGATGTCGAGCATCATGTCGATCAGCGCTCGCTGGAGGCGCGAGCCCTGGCCCGTGTAGACCGGGAAACCGGAGCCCGTGATCTTGGCCCCGCGCTCCAGGTCGAACATGCGCAGGTCCTCGGCGACCTCCCAGTGAGGTCGGCGCGTCCAGGTGCCGCCCTCGGGGAGTGGCGCCTGTTTCGGCAGCTGCTCACCCCAGGTTCTCACGACCTGGTTGGCCGAGGCATCGCCGACCGGGACGTCCGGATCGGCCGGGTTGGGAATGCGCAGGAGCAGCTCCTCGAGCTGGGATTCCGCGGCGGCCAGCTCGGCGTCCAGCTTTTCGATCTGAGCGCCGGCGTCGGTCGAGGCTTGGCGCAGAGCCGCGACCTCGGGGCCGTTGGGCGCGGCGCCCTTGCGGATCTCCTCGCCGATCTTCTTGGAGGCGGCGTTGCGGTCGGCCTTGAGCCGATCCGAATCACCGAGCAGCTGGCGGCGCCTGCCCTCCAGCGCCAGAGCCTGATCGATGACCGTCGGGTCCTCGCCCTTGTCGATCGCGCCCTGGCGGACCCGATCCGGCTCCTCGCGCAGTCGTGCCAGCCCGATGCTCATGCCTCGCTCACTCCCGTTGTCTCCACCGGCGGCCCTGACCGCACTGCCGCTGAGTTTAGCCTGGGCAGTGGGTTCGGTACGCGTCGGCTCCGGGTGCTTGGCGTCGGCTCTAGGCCGGGACGCCCGCTGCCCGCAACCGCTCCACCACGAAGTCCGGCTCGAGGCTGGCCAGCAGCCAGCCCGCACGGGGGCCGTTCGTTCGGCCGAGGAAGGCCGCGTACAGAGCGCCGAAGGCACGCCCGGACGGCAGCTCCGCCTCGGTGGCTACGTGGAAGATCAGGCTCTGCCACGCCTCACCCGAGCCGGGCTTCTTCGAGTCCGCGGCCGTGGCCAGCGCGCCGAGGTACGCCCTCTGCGCCGAGTCCAGGGCCGCGACTTCTTCCGGCACGGCGTCGCGGCGGATGGTCAGGCGCGCGCGTTCGGGGGCGTACGAGTCCAGCCAGACGCGGGCCGAGGCGGTTCGTTCGGACAGGATCGCGGCCTCCAGCGCAGTGAGCGGTGCGCCCTTCTCGGCCTCCATCCGCTCGCCGATGTCGACGCCGGGGATCTGCAGCAGCAGGGCGAGATGCGCGAAGGCGGGGCGGAACGCGTGGGCGGCCGCAATCGCGTCCGGTGCGGGGCCCAGCAGCGAATAGGTGAAGAGCCGCTCGTAGTCGGCCGGCAGCTCGCCCTTGACCTCGCGCCCGGCCGTGGCGGCGGCGATCCTATCGAACTCGTCGAAGAGGCGCGGGATAGTCTCGCCCTCGGGGTCGAAGTCGATCACCTGGCTCGGCCGCGGGCGCAGGAAGAGGAAGCGCAGCTGTTCGGGCGGGAGAACCTCGGCGATGGTGTGGGCCGCGGCGCCCTGGCCCTTCGACGTCGACATCTTCTTGCCGCCGACGTTGAGGAACTCGTAGGCGACGTTGCGTGGCGGCTCTACCTCGAAGACCTCGCGGCTGATGGCGTCCGAGCGATCGCGCGACCCGCCGGCCGTGGCCAGGTCCTTGCCGCAGCCCTCGACCGTGACGCCGAGCAGGCCCCACTTGGCGGCCCACTCGAGGTTCCACGGGAGCTTGGCCCGGCCTCTCAGCGGCGAGATTCGGCTCTCGTTCCCACATCCGCGCGCCCACGACACCAGGTCCGGCATGCACTTGTACGCCACCGTCTCGCCGTTCCATTCGGTGGCGTACGTGGTCCCGATCTTGCCGCACTGCTCGCAGATTACCTGGATCGGCAGCCAGCTGCTGTTGCGCTCGACGTGGCTGACGCGCATGTAGATCGCGCGCACACGATCCGCCCGGTCGAGCGCCAGCTTCACGTAGGGGTCCATCCGCCCAGCCGCGTACAGCTCGCTGACCCAGTAGAACTCGGGCTTGATGCCGAGCGGCTCGAAGGTCCGGAAGAAGATCTCGCCGACGAAGTGGCGGGCGTAGCTGGCCGCGCTGCTCCCCTCGGGCGCCGGCACGCGCGAGAGCGGCGCGCCCATGTACTTCTCGACCGCGTCTGGGGTCAGCAGCGCCTGCGAATCCATGGCGTCCATGTCGTCGACGCCGTAGAGGAACGTGGCCTCTAACCCGGCCTGCCGCAGCGCCCTATAGATAGCGTCGTGGAGGACGACCCCCCGCAGGCTGCCGACGTGGACCGTGCCCGAGGGCGACTTCGAGTCGTTGACGACCTGGCGCCCGGAAGCCGAGGCAGCTAGCTCATCGGCCCAGTACACGGCAGCCGCCCCCGCTCAGCGGATATCGAGGATCTTGTACGAGAAGTCCCCGGCCGGGACGTGCACGACGACCGACTCGCCCTTGCGCTTGCCCAGGAGCGCGCGGCCGACCGGCGACTCATTCGAGATCTTGCCCTCGCGCGGGCTGGCCTCAGTTGAACCGACGATCGTGAACTGCTCCCGGCCGTCCGAACCTTCCACCTTCACGGTCGAACCGATCTGGACGTGGTCGGTGCCGTGGTTGCCGTCGATGATGGTCGCGTTCTTGACGAGCGCCTCGAGGCGCTGGATCGAACCCTCGACGAACGCCTGCTCGTTCTTGGCGTCCTCGTACTCGGCGTTCTCGGCCAGGTCGCCGTGCTCCTTGGCGTCGTGGATTCGCTGCGCGATCTCGGCTCGGCGCACGTTGACAAGCTCTTCGAGCTCAGCCCGCAGCTTGACCAGGCCCTCTTCCGAGATGTACTGAGTCTTGTTGTTCACCGCCGAGGGGCTCCGTTCGTGTCGACTGCGACCCTGGTCGGACCTGGAGGGCCCGCGATAAAGGAAAAACTCCAGGCGTCACCGTCTCGGTGCCCTGAAGTTCGGCCGGCGCGTATCCTAGCCGCCCCCCTCCGCCATGTCAAAGAGAAGGACATCCCATGTGGGCCCCGACCGGCCATTCGAATTGATTAGAACGGAGGTCCCGAACGGGGAAGGACCTATGAGGACTGGCAACCTGAAGTGAAACTGACCATTCTTCGGCCATAAGCCAGCAATGACACCGGCCCCGCCGCTCGGATCCTCCCTCCTCCTCCCCGAGCGCCGGGGCCGGTCCATGTCTGTGGGGATCGGAGCGCGATTCCCGGCCTAGCTGCCGAGCTGGAGGAGCCGGCCGCGGATGCGCTGCATCGACATCCGGTCGGCGAAGGCGACGAAGACGGTGTCGTCACCCGCGATGCTGCCCACGACCTCCGGCCAGCGCGTGCGGTCCAGCGCCGCAGCGATGGCGTGGGCGGAGCCGGGAAGCGTCTTGACGACGAGCATCAGGCCCGCCTCGCGGATCTCGACCGGGAGATCGTGCAGGAGCGCCCGGAGCCGCTCCTCGCCGGTGCTCTCCGCCTCCGTGACCCGCGCCGGCACGATGTACGACTGGACCCCGTCCTGGTTGGACTTGATGAGGCCCAGCTCCGCGACGTCTCGGCTGATCGTGGCCTGAGTGGCCCGGAAGCCCCGGTCCCGGAGGGCGGCCGCGAGATCCTGTTGAGTGCGGATCGGTCGCTGCCCCAGCAGATCGCGTATCTCGCGCTGCCGGAGCTGCTTCATCACTTCCATCGCGCTGCCGGCCTCCCCGGGCTGACCTCTAGCATCGCCGCACCTCTTTCATGCGCCGTGGGGCGAGAGCAGGATCATGAAGACCGCCGCGGCGGCGAGGACGCGGTAGACAACGAACAAGGTAACCGGCTGGCGCCGCAGGAATTCGAGCATGAAGTGAATGGCGAGCACGCCTGAGGTGGCCGCCGCCACGAATCCGATGAGCACGAGGCGCGTCTCCGGGTGCACGCCCGCCTCGCCGGTCAAGAGCTTGCGAGCCTCCCACAGCCCGGCCCCGGCTACGACCGGCGTGGCCATCAGGAAGCTGAACCGCGCCGCCGCCTCGCGGTTCAAACCCTCGAAGAGCCCCGCGGCGATGCTGATGCCGGAACGGCTGATGCCGGGAACGAGGGCCAGCACCTGGGCAACGCCGATCCCGAGCGCGCCGCCGAAGGTCATCGATTCCATCTCGCGTACCTTGCTGCCCCAGCGCTCGGCGAGCCACAGGACCGCCGCTCCCACGCAGAGCATGACGGCCACGCGGGCGGGTTCGCGAACCCACGACTCGATGGTGTCGGACAGAAGCGGCCCAACGAGCACCGCGGGAATCGTGGCGACGACCAGGAGCCACGCCATCTTGCGGTCGGGATCGTCGCGCAACGAGCGGTCGCGGATGCTGGCCAAACCGGCGGGAATGAGCGTCAGCCAATCGCGCCAGAAGTAGGCTACAAGCGCCAGCAGCGTGCCCATGTGAAGCATGACGCTGAACGCCAGCGAGTTGATGAAGGGATCATTCCAGCCCATCGCCCAGGGCACCAGGATCAGATGGCCGGAGCTGGAGATCGGCACGAACTCGGTCAGACCCTGAACGAGCCCCATGATCAACGCCTGGATGGACAGGTCCACGCGATGTCTCCTCCGGGTGCGGATGGCTTCAGGGTCCCCGCGGATGTGTGGCTGGGCCGCGATGGGACGGACGCGGCCCCGAAAGTGCCCGGGCCGGCGGTCGGACGACCGCCGGCCCGCGCCGAGTGGCTCTTCCTAGCGGATGAAGAGCGGGGCCATCACCAGGGTGATGGTGGCCAGCAACTTCACCAGAACGTGCAGGGACGGGCCGGCGGTGTCCTTGAAGGGATCGCCGACGGTGTCGCCGACGACGGCGGCAGCGTGCGCCGGCGTCTTCTTGCCGATCACGTTGCCGTCTTCATCGAGGAGGTGACCCGACTCGATGTACTTCTTGGCGTTGTCCCACGCTCCGCCGCCGTTGTTGAGGACGGTGGCGAGCAGGACGCCGGCGATCGTGCCGACCATCAGCAGACCGGCCACGGCCTGGTAGCCGAGGAGGACGCCGACGACGATCGGAGTGGCGACGGCGACGATGCCGGGCAGCATCATCTCGCGGAGGGCGGCGCGGGTCGTGATGTCGACGACTCGGGCGTAGTCGGGCCGGCCGGTGTAGTCCATGATCCCGGGGATCTCACGGAACTGGCGGCGGACCTCGACGATGATCGCCTGAGCGGTCGTGCCGACGGCCCGGATCGCCAGCGAGCTGAAGAAGTAGACGAGCATCGCGGCGATCAGCGCGGCCACGAACACGTTCACGTCGGCCAGGTCGACCGCGGTCATGAGGTGGACGCCGGGCTTGCCGGCGGCGATCTGGTTGCCCAGGATCAGGTTGATCTTTGAGATGTAAGCGCTGAAAAGGAGGAAGGCGGCCAGCGAGGCCGACGCGATGGCGTAGCCCTTGGTCAGCGCCTTGGTGGTGTTGCCGACTGCATCGAGGCGGTCGGTGATCTCGCGGGCGCCCTTCTCGGCGCGGCTGAACTCGGCGATGCCGCCGGCGTTGTCGGTGATCGGACCGAAGGTGTCCATCGCCAGCACATAGGCCGTGGTCATGAGCATGCCCATCGTTGCGACGGCGGTTCCGAAGACGCCGCCCGCCGCGCCGAGGCCGGAGTGAGAGCCGAGCCAATGGCTGGCGAGCAGGGCGATGCCGATCGTGATGGCTGTGACGGCGGTCGTCTCGAAGCCGACGGCGACGCCGGCGATGATGTTGGTCGCCGGGCCGGTCTTGGACGCCTCGGCGATTTCCCTGACCGGGCGGAAGCTGCCGGCGGTGTAGTACTGGGTGATATAGACGAAGGCGATGCTGGTCGCCAGACCGACGACACCGCAGCCGAAGAAGTAGATCCAGGTGGGGATGCCGTTGTCGCCGGTCGCGCCGTTCGTGTTCATCATCACGTTGGTGACGAGGGCCAGCGCCGCGGCACTCAAGATGGTCGTGACCCAGTAGCCGCGGTTCAGGATGTTCATCGGGTTCTCGGTCTCCTTGCCGCGGATGAAGAACATCGCGACGATCGTGGAGACGAGACCGAAGGCTCGGACGACGAGCGGGAAGAAGATCCAGGCGGTCGGGTTCGGCCAGCCAGCCTTCACGGCCAGGGCGTAGACGGCGACGCCCAGGATCATGGCACCGATGTTCTCGGCGGCGGTCGACTCGAAGAGGTCCGCGCCGCGGCCGGCGCAGTCGCCGACGTTGTCACCGACGAGGTCGGCGATGACGCCCGCGTTGCGCGGGTCGTCCTCGGGGATGCCGGCCTCGACCTTGCCGACGAGGTCGGAGCCCACGTCGGCGGCTTTGGTGTAGATGCCGCCGCCCAGCTGGGCGAAGAGGGCGACGAAGCTGGCCCCGAAGCCGTAGCCGACGATCAGGAACGGCGCGTCTTTGGTGCTGTCGCCGCCGGCCAGGCCGCCGTTGACTGCGAAGATGGACCAGACGCCGAGCAGCGAGAGGGCGACAACAAGGAAGCCGGAGACGGCCCCGCCGCGCATCGCGACCTGCACGGCCTCGACCAGGCTGCGCCGGGCAGCCGAGGCGACGCGAACGTTCGCCTTGACGCTGACGAGCATGCCGATGATCCCGCAGGCCATCGAGCACGCCGCCCCGACGAGGAAGGCGAGTCCGGTGCGCATGCCCATGTCGAGCCCGTGGTGCGACGTATCCGCGACGCTCGCAGTCTCGAGGAGCGAGATGATCGCGAAGATGATGACCGAGCCGGCAAGGGCCAGGAGGCCGATCGTCGTGTACTGGCGTTTGATGAAGGCAACCGCGCCCTCGTTGATCGTCGCGGAGACGTCCATCATCTCCTTGGTCCCGGTGTCGCGGGACAGGACGTCACGAGCGAGGAAAATCGCGAACCCTACCGCGAGCAGTCCCGCGATCGGGATGAACGCTTGGAGCAGACTTGGATCCATGGGGGGCGAGCGGCTCCTTCTCTTGCAGGCACGGGGGGAGCGCGGCGGGACGGCGCGCTTCCTGGGGCTAGGGCCCGGATCCGACGGTGTGTTGCATACACGGGCCGCGCGGAGTGTATCAACGGCCCAAAGGGAGGGTCAAACGACGGAAAGCCCGTCGATTATGCATCCGGGGCAACCGAAGCGGGGCGGTTGGTCCCGACGGCTCGGGCCGTTTGGCCCGGGCATGTGACGCAGAAGCCGCGGCCGGCAGGCACTTCGCGCGATGCCGCAAACGGCTGGAGCGCTCAGCGAGCGGCAGCCGGCGCCCTCGCGACACCCGTCCGAAGCCCTCGCCTAAGGAAGCCAGCGCGGATAGGCGCCGTCTGTGGCCAGGTTCTTCAGGCCAGTGCCATCGGGCCCGACGATCCAGATCCCGCCCGAGACCGTCGGGCTGCGCGTCCGGAAGCGCCCGAAGACAATGAGCGAACCGTCGGGCGAGAAGGACGGCGAGCCCTCGCTCCAGGTCGGATCGGACGTGATGAGGGCCGACGTGGGGGAGCCGGCCGACGAGGCGACCGCCAGGTGAATCGCTCCGTCCCCGGTCCGGACGGCGAACGCCACCTGGCCGTTTCCGGCAATCGCCAGATCGCCCACGGCCGCGGCGGTTCTGGTCGTGAGGCCGCCGGTCGTGACCCGGAAATACGACCACGTCGCGCCTTTGTCGTCCGAGGCGACGACGTAGAACGCGTCGTCCTGCGGATCCCAGATCGGCCGTGAATTGCCCGCGAGCCCCAGCACCACCGGCGGCTTGACCCCGGCCATGTCCACCAGCTCGACCGCGCTGTCGATCCCGCGCACAACGAGCATCGTCTTACCGTCCCCGGCGAAGGCCGCCCGCGGGGTCCAGGACGGCTCCCCAGGCGAGCCCGTCAGCTCATCTCCTTGCACAAGGACGCTGCCGAGGCCGGGAGCGCCGTCTGGGGCAAGCTGAATGGGATCGGCCCCGGAGACGATCGGGATTCGCCAGTAACCCTGGTCGGCGCCCGTGGCATCGCGCCGCCCAACGATCAGGGCCGTGCCGTCCGGGGTGAACTCGGGCGCGTAGTCGAAGGAGCCGCTCGCCGTGAGGACGTGCAGGTCGTCGCCGTTGATCCCCATCCGCTTGACCACGCCGCCGGCCCCGTAGGCAATCGCGTTGCCGTCGCCGCTGACGTCGAAGCCGCTCACCGCGACGAGCTCGGCCGTGACCTCGCGCTGGTTCGACCCGTCGGGGTTCATCAGCCAGACGTTGGCGACTCCGCCGCGATCGGACAGGAAGACAATCTGGTTCTGGGCGCTCGTTGGAGGCTCGCCGGTGGTGAACGTCCACGATTCCTCGGACGCCGCCTCGCCGTCGGTGCGCCGGACGCTCGAACTCATCGACACCGTGTACGTGGTGTGGGAGGCCAGCGACCCATCCGGCGTGAAGACCAGCACGTTCTTGCCCGAGTCCGCCGGCGAGGCGGCCGCCGGCGTGGGCGATGGCGAAGCCGACACCGAAGCCTGGCGGTCGTCCGGCAGCGTCATGACCTCGATCTTGCCGCTCACCGGCGGCGTGAGATGGATGGCGTCCTCGATCGAGGAAGGGTCGATGGGACCGTCGAAGACCACCGCAATCGGGCTTCGAACGCTGACGCCGGCGACGTTGGGGGCGGGGATCAGCCCGCTGACCCTCAAGCCCATCCCGACGGTCATGAACGTGGACACGAAAGCCGAGAGCCGCGTCCCGTCCGTGTCGACCGCCGGGTCGCCGATCTTGATCGAATAGAGCGTGGCGAAGGCCAGAGGGTGGTTGGGCACGATCGTCAGGGTCGGACCGTTCCACGTTGCGGTGTAGGGTGCGTCCGGCTCGATGGTCAGGCCGTCCAGGACCGGCTGGGTGTCCATGTTCCGGTCGAACGTGATCTGGATCGCCGTGTCGACCGGTACCGCCAGGGCCCTGGCCGGCGGCGTGATCGACTGGACGGCGGGCGCCCCGACGGTGGTGAAGGTCATGTCCTGGCTCTTGTCCTGACTGTTGCCGGCCAGGTCCTGCACGCCGCTCGCGACGTGGACCTTGAAAGTGGTCGCAAGAGGCAGCTTGGCGGACGGAGTGAAGATCAGCGTGGTGCCCTGCCAGTGGCGCGATCCCGTGACCTGCGGGCTGATGGAGAAGGCATTCTCGGCGGTGTTGCGCCTCACCTCTTCGCTGAAGACGACGTCGATCGAGGTCAGCGTCAGGGCGAGGTTGCCGTCGGGCGAAGGGGCGCTCAGCTTGATCTGATAGTTGGGCGCTACGCGATCGACGGACGTCGCGTTGTACAGGACGACCGCCACCAGGGCCAGGCCCGCGATCGGAGCCAACGCTCTTATGAACCGACCGCTGTCCAGCCAGCCCATTCGGTTACGAACTTCCACAGGGCAGGACGATAGCACAGCCCCTATACTCGCGGACTTGTGAAGCACCGATCGCTGGGCTGCCTCTTCGAGGTGCTCGAGACACTGCTCTTGACCCTCATCGTCTTCGTGCTGATTCAGCTGTTCGTCGCCCAGCCGTACGAGATTCAGCAGCAGTCCATGCAGAGCACGCTGATGCCGAATCAGTACGTTCTGGTGGACAAGCTGACCCCGCGCTTCGACGACTACCACCATGGCGACATCGTCGTTTTCAACCCGCCCGCCGGCTGGGCGCGCGACGCATCGGGGACGCCCTTCATCAAGCGGGTCATCGGAGTTGGCGGCGACACGATCGATATCCACGACGGTCGCGTCTTCGTCAACGGGTCGCAGCTCGACGAGCCTTACGTCTACCAGGGCCAGGCGACCCTGCCGGCCGATCCCAAGAACCACACCTGGAAGATCGGGGACGGCCAGCTATTCGTCATGGGCGATCACCGATCCGATTCGCAGGACTCGCGCGCGTTCGGGCCGATCGACAAGTCGACCGTGATCGGCCGCGCCTGGCTGCGCTACTGGCCGTTCGACCAGTTCGGTATCCTGCCCCCGGCGGAGTCGCCGGCAGCTTCGACGGAGACGCCCGCAGCCCCGACCGCTACCCCCACGCACAAATGATGATGGGACGGCGCATCCCGATCGCCCGCGCCGCCGCGACGTGCTAGACGCGGCGGTGTTCGCCGCCGTCGCCGTCGTGCTGGGCGGCGTGGTCGCGGTAACCGCTCGCGACGGACGGATCGTCGTCCTGGGCCTGATGCTGGTGGCCGTGGCGGCTTCGCTCGTGACCTCACCCCTCCCAGGCTCCCTGGCGGTGACCGCCAGAATCCTCGGCGCGATGCTGGCCGCGTATCTGCTCTGGGCGGCGGCCGGTTCGGGGACGGCGGACAGCGCCGGCTCGGCGATCGGCCTGGTGGCCGAAGGGGCGGTCGCAACCGCGGCGTTCGCGGTCGGCCTCGCCATCACGCCGGTCGACCCGCTGGCCGGGCCGGCCGAGGCACAGGCGGCGGGCCTTTCGCTGATCGCACTGGCGGTCGTGCCCCTAGCCGGTCGCGACGTGTTCCGAATGGGCGTCGGGGTCACTCTCCTCACCCTCGGAAGCTCGCTCCTAGTCGTGGCCTGGTCGGGCTCCGCGCCCGCTCTCGAGCAGCTGGCTCTGGCGGCGCTCCTGGTGGGAATCGCCGGAGCCACCAGCCTGCTCATTCCATCGTCCGAGGCGGACGAAGCGACGGAGGTCTGGGCCGAGGGAGCCAACGCAGCGGGGCCGCGGACGGCTTCGGCGATCGAAACGCTGGAGGCAACCGACTGGGCGGCGGCCGACGCGGCGGCGCCTGTCGAGGAGTCACAACCGATCCGCCCGGCCGAGTCTGAGCGCCGGCCGCGGCCGATGACCGCCGATCCCCTCGAGCCGGACGACTGGCTGGCCTGGGGGGCGCCCGAGGCCGAGCCCCGTCGAGACCGAGCGCGAATCGCTCGGCGCGCACCCGGGCCGCGCCCGGCCGAGACGGCCAAGCCGGTCCCCAAGAAGCGCCCCCACACGCGACCGAACCTGGGCGGCAAGCCATGACGCTGGTCGCATTCCTGCTCATCTGCGTGACGGGATTGCTCCTTACGCTGCTGACCCAGCCGTATGCCAGGCTTTCGCGGCTGGTGGCGCTGGCCAGCCTGGGCGGGGCGCTGGCAGCGGCGTTGCTCATGAGACCAAACGACTCGGCCACGCTGGGCGAGGTTCAGCTGGCCACCACCTGGTTCGGGGGCTTCTTCCTCTCGGCCCTCGCCGCCAGCAGCCTGTTGCTGTGCATCGTCGGCCTCCTCACCGGCTGGCCGGAGCGACTCGCGCCGGCGGCGCTCGCCACCATGGCCGGCGTCGGCGTCGCCATCTCGTCCACGGATCCGACCGTCGCCCTCGCCGCCGCGGCAGCCGCCACCGCGCCTGCCGCGCTGATTGCCAGTCGCGTGCGCTCGACGCCGCTGGGCACAACCGTGGGCGTGGCCGAGCTGCGCACCCTCGCACTCGTCGTCTCGGCCTCGCTTCTCGCAGCGGTCACGATCCTCAACACGAACTGGAACAGCGACGATCCGACCTTCGTGCTGGCCCTGGCATTCCTGGTGGTGGCCGCAGCGGTCGCGGTCCGATCTGGCGCCGTGCCGTTCCACGTTCCCGCGGCCCTGCTCAGCCGGAGTGGCGAAGGCCTCGGCCTGGTTCTCTCGCTGGTCTGGATTCCAACGGGCTTGGGGCTGGTCGCGCTCAGCTGGAACGCGAGCATCTTCGGCGTCCCGGGCGACTGGCTCGACCGCGCCGTCGTGGCCGTGCAGGTCGTGGCGGTCGCGACGCTGGTCCTCGGCGCAGTGGGGGCGATGCTCCACGACGAGATCGAGGAGATCGTCGTCTATTCCATCGTCCAGGACGCGGGCTTCATCCTGCTCGCCCTGACGGCCCGCAGCGCCGATGCCGCCCAGCCGGCGCGGCTCTGGCTGCTCGCCTTCGTGATAGCCAAATCGGCCCTGGTGGCCTGGGCCGCGACCGCTTCATGGGCGTTCGAGACGTCCAGCTTGGGCGACCTGCGCGGCTGGCTGCGCCGCTCGCCGATCCTGGGTCTCGCTCTCGTGGCAATCGTGGCTGCGACCCTGGGCTGGCCGGGCAGTCCCGTTTTCGAGGCGCGCGGCACGCTCGTTCGTCTGGGCCTGCCGGACTCGCTGCACTTCCTCGGGACGGCCGCGATCCTGCTCTCACTGGCCTACTACGTGCGGCTGCTGGCGGTTGGATTGCTGACGCCGACGGAGATGGTCCGTCGCGCCGGGGGAGATTGGCCGCGCTGGCCACGTCTGCCGAAGGTCGAGGACGAGGAGGTCGAGGACGAGGAGGTCGAGAACGAGGAGGTCGAGGCGGCGGCACCTCCTGCGGTGGCGGTTCCCATCAACCAGGCCGAACTGGGCGCCAAACGATCGACCGCCCGCGGGGACGGGAGAATGCCGCATCGCCGCCCGCACTTCTCCATCCGCCATCGACTCGCGGTGGCCTGGCGGCTCAACAGGCCGCTCCAGGCGAGCCTTCTCGTGCTCGCAACGGCTACGATCGCCGCGATCGTAGCCTTCGGTGGGTTCGGGGCGTCGGATGCCTCCCAATCGGGCATCACGCTGGATCAGGCCGCCGCGGCTCTGCCCAACCCGGGCGGCCTGGACAACGGGGACCAGCCCACGGCAGAGCCTTCGGCCCAGCCGTCGGTCGGCCCGACCTTGCAGCTCGTGCCCTCCCCTGCCCCGGTCGCCAGTCCCGCGCCGTCGGCCTCGGCAGGTGCGTCGCCGACAACCACCGCCGGCGAGTAGCGACGTCGGGCGGTCAGGCCTTCGGACCGATGACCCAGCGGTCGATCTCGCGCCGGTACGACATCAGCTCGTCGGCCGTGAACCAGATGCTCAGCTCGGTGGCGGCGCTCTCCGCGCTGTCCGAGGCGTGGACCAGGTTCTGACCCATCTCGACGGCAAGATCGCCGCGGATCGTCCCGGGGACGGCCTCCATCGGGTTGGTCGCGCCGTTCATCGTCCGGACCATGGAGATGGCATCCGGACCTTCGAGCGCCGCGGCAACGAGGGGGCCCGAAGTGATGAATGCCACGAGACCCTCGAAGAACGGCTTGCCCTTGTGAACGGCGTAGTGCCGCTCCGCCAGCCCGCGATCGACCTTGACGAGCTTGAGCCCGACGATCCGCAGCCCTCGCTCTTCGTAGCGCGCGAGGATCCGACCGACCAGCTGGCGCTGGACGCCGTCGGGCTTGACGAGGACGAGGGTGCGCTCGGTCACTGCACGAATACCGCTGCGGTGGGTTGGTACGACGGGGAGTTTAGCCCGGATCTGCCGGCCGGGCGGCGATCGGCGGGCCGGGCTCGGGCGGACCTCCACCTCGACCGAGGACGAGGGCTCACTCCCACCTGATGGAGGGCGGTTCGTCGGCCTGGGGCTTCAAGGGCTCCGGGGCAGCGTCGGGTGCGGCCGGCTCGGGTGCGGCCGGCTCGGGTGCGGCCGGCTCGGGTGCGGCCGGCTCGGGTGCGACGGCAGGCTTGTTCCTGCCCAGCCTGGATGCCACAGATGCGTTGGCCCTTCCGCCGGCGGACTCGTTGGCGAGCACTCGGAGCGCATCTCCGCGGACGAGTTCCAGGGCCAGGTCGCTGCGCTCGCCGATGTCATCGATCACGGCTCGCGCGGATTCTGGGGAGATCCGGAGGGCCAGGGCGAAGTGGAGAGCCGCCATGAGGGCATCGCCGGATTCGAGAGCCTCCGCCCCGGCGCGGATTTCGCCGTCCCAGGGATTCGCGGCGGCAGGAGCGAGCGACTCGGGCGCGGACACGGGCTCGGGTTGGGGCGCCAGCGGTGGCTGGGGCGCCAGCGTTGGCTCCAACGCAGGCCCGGGCTCCTGGGCGACGGTCGCCACCCCGGCCTCGGGCGCTTCGACCGGCTCGACCGCGGGCTCGACGGCCTGCTCGACCGTTGGCGCCTCGACTGCGACCGCCTCGGCCTCGGGCGCTTCGACCGGCTCGACCGCGAGCGTCTCGGGCGCCTCGGCTGCGACCGCCTCGGCCTCGGGCGCTTCGACCGGCTCGACCGCGGGCGTCTCGGGCGTTTCGGCTGCGACCGCCTCGGCCTCGGGCGCTTCGACCGGCTCGACCGCGGGCGTCTCGGGCGTTTCGGCTGCGACCGCCTCGGGCTCGAC